>Ga0302317_10000252_pt1 | contig 49486 bp, 34 predicted proteins | sample III_Palsa_N3_3_FD_200450 | JGI IMG/M metagenome (GOLD analysis project Ga0302317, IMG submission 200450) | Peat permafrost microbial communities from Stordalen Mire near Abisko, Sweden - III_Palsa_N3_3 | ecosystem: Environmental > Terrestrial > Soil > Palsa > Peat permafrost | place: Sweden...
GAGCCGATCTCCATGGAAACGCCGATCGGGGACGACGACGACTCCCACCTGGGCGACTTCATCGAGGACACCAACAACCTCGCGCCGGTCGAGGCCGCGATGCACGCCGGCCTGCGCGACGTGGTCAAGGACATCCTCGACAGCCTGACCCCGCGCGAAGCCAAGGTGCTGCGCATGCGCTTCGGCATCGAGATGTCCACCGACCACACGCTGGAAGAAGTGGGCAAGCAGTTCGACGTCACGCGCGAGCGCATCCGCCAGATCGAGGCGAAGGCGATCCGCAAGCTCAAGCATCCGAGCCGGTCGGACAAGCTGCGCACCTACCTGGACAACCTCTAAATCCAGGCAAAGGCGCCGCCCGCATGTCCGCCATCCAGCGTCGTGCCGTCGTCTTCGCCGACCTTCGTGGCAGCACCGCGCTGTACGAATTGCTCGGCAACACGGACGCGTCCCAGATCGTCACCGAGACGGTGGACGCGATCTCGCGGCGCGTGCCCGCCACCGGCGGCCTGGTGGTCAAGACGCTGGGCGACGGCCTGATGGCCGTCTTCCCGACCGCCGCGCAGGCGGTCGAGGCGGCCGACCAGATGCACGAGGAGATCGACATCGTGATGCGGCGGCGCGATGCGCTGACCGGCTTCACGGAGGCGCGCCTCCAGTTGCAGGTCTGCATCGCACTCGGCGAGACAGTGGAGGTCAGCGGCGACTATTTCGGCGACGCCGTCAACGTCGCCGCGCGCTTGCTCGACCACGCGGGCGACAACGAGACGCTGGTCACCGTCGAGGTGCTGCGCGCCCTGCCGATCGACTCGCGCGACATGTTCCGCAGCCTCGACCTCGTGCGCCTGCGCGGGCGCGTCGAGCCGGTCGAGGTGCACCTGCTGTCGCGCCGCGGCATGGACACCGCGCCGACGCTGGTCGGCGGCGGCCCCGGCATGGGCCTGATCGGCCCGGAATCCGTCGTCCTGACCTGGGGCAACAAGGTCAAGCGCTTCACGGCGTTCAACATGCCCGTGGTGATCGGCCGCGCGGCGGTGTCCGACATGCAGGTGGACGACGCGCGCGTCTCGCGCGCCCATTGCCGCATCGACTGGATCGGCGCCACGTTCCAGCTGTCCGACCTGAGCATCAACGGCACGTTCGTGCGCTTCTCGAGCGAGGACGAGGTCGTGAGCCTGCGCCGCGGCAGCTGCACGCTGCACGGCAGCGGCGAAGTGGGCCTCAGCGGTTCGCCCGAGGATCCCGGCGTCGCCGCGATGCAGTTCGAGGTGCTGCACGCCCCCATCCGCCGCGACGACGAGTACGACCTGCTGAACCCCGCCCCGCTTCCGTCGCGGCGATGAGCGCCGCCCGGCCGCCCGAAGGCGCTCGCTCCGCAGTGCGCAGCACGGAGGCTTCCTGATGCAGGACAAGCCGCGCGAACACGCGCACGCCAGCGCCGAGAAGGTCGGCGTGCTGCTCGTCAACCTCGGCACGCCCGATGCGCCAACGACGCCCGCGCTGCGCCGCTATCTCGCGCAATTCCTGTCCGACCCGCGCGTCGTCGAGATCCCGCGTGCGCTCTGGTGGCTGATCCTGCACGGCGTGATCCTGCGCCTGCGGCCGGCGCAATCGGCGCGCAAGTACAAGAAGATCTGGCTGCGCGAGGGCTCGCCGCTGGCCGTGTGGACGGGGCGCCAGGCCAACATGCTGCGCAGCTACGTCGGCGAGCGTGGCGCGCTCGTCGAGGTGCGCTGGGCGATGCGCTACGGCCAGCCGGCGATCGCCACCGCGCTCGACGCGCTGTGCGCCGAGGGCGCCACGCGCATCCTCGTGTTCCCGGCCTACCCCCAGTACTCGGCGGCGACCACCGCGAGCGTGATCGACGACGTCGGAGATTGGGCGAAACGCGTTCGCCGCGTGCCCGAGCTGCGCTTCGTCAACCACTACCACGACGACCCCGCCTACATCGAGGCGCTGGCCGCGCAGGTGCGCAAGCACTGGCAGCGCGAGGGCCGCGGCCGCAAGCTGGTGATGAGCTTCCACGGCATGCCCAAGCGGACGCTGCACCTGGGCGATCCCTACCACTGCGAATGCCTGAAGACGGGCCGCCTGCTGGCCGAGAAACTGCAGCTGGAGGACGGCGACTGGCGCGTCACGTTCCAGAGCCGCTTCGGCCGCGCCGAATGGCTGCAGCCCTACACCGAGCCGACACTCAAGGCGCTGGCCAAGGGCGGCGCCGAGGGCGTCGACGTGATCTGCCCGGGCTTCGCGGCAGACTGCCTCGAGACGCTGGAAGAGATAGCCATCGAGGCGCGCGCGGCGTTCCTGTCGGCCGGCGGCAAGACCTTCCACTACATCCCCTGCCTCAACAACAGCCCCGAGGGCATGAAGGCGATGGCAGGCGTCGCGCTGCGGCACTTGCAGGGTTGGGACACCACCCCCATGTCGAAGGCAGCCCTTCAACAACGCCAGGCCCGCGCGATCGCGCACGGCGCCTCCGAATGACTCGACGATGACTCGACACGCCCAGCCATCCGATGCCCCCGCCGCCGCCGCCGACATGAGGCTCGACAAGTGGCTGTGGGTCGCGCGGTTCTTCAAGACGCGCGGGCTGGCGGCCGACGAGGTCGAGAAGGGCCGCGTGCATGTCAACGGCCATGCGGCCAAACCGGCGCGCTCGGTGCGGGTCAACGACCTGATCGAGATCCGCCAGCCCGGCTCGGTCCGCGAATTGCTGGTCCTCGGCTTGGGCGCGATGCGGGGGCCGGCGACGGTGGCCCGCACGCTGTACCAGGAAACCGAAGCCAGCATCCGGGCGCAGCAACAGGCCTCGGAGGCACGCAAGTTCGGCGTCGAACCGGCCAATGCGCAGGAACTCGGACGTCCGACCAAGCGCGACCGCCGCGATCTCGTCGACTGGCAGCGCTGGAGCGCGTCGGTCGACGACGAGTAGGCCTTGCCAAGGCTGGAGAGTCCTTCCGGCAGAAAAAGTTTCGTGCGGCCTCTTGAAACCCGGGGAGCCGCCTCCATGTCCACGCGCAACGCGAACGCTAAACCCTACAAGACCATGAATCCGGAAGATCAAAACCCGCAAGCTCCGCTTCAATCGCCGGTCGAGAACGGCGCCGCTCCCGAGGCCAACCTCGGCGGCGACGCCGGTCGCATCGCCGAACTCGAAGCCAAGGTGGCCGAACTGACCGACTCGCACCTGCGCGCCAAGGCCGAGACGGAGAACGCCCGCCGCCGCGCCGACGAGGAAGTGGCCAAGGCCCGCAAGTACGCCGTCGAAGGTTTCGCCGACAGCCTGCTGCCCGTCAAGGACAGCCTCGAGGCCGCGATCGCCATGCCGGGCGCCGCCGTGGAGCAGGTGCTCGAGGGCGTGCACGCCACGCTGCGCCAGTTGGTCGCCGCGCTGGAGCGCAACAAGGTGAGCCAGATCAATCCGCCGGCGGGCACCAAGTTCGACCCGCACCAGCACCAGGCGATCTCGATGGTGCCGGCCGACCAGGAGGCCAACACCGTGGTGGCCGTCCTGCAGAAGGGCTACCTGATCGCCGACCGCGTGCTGCGTCCGGCGCTCGTCACGGTCTCGGCGCCGAAATGACGCCCAAATGGGCCTGAGGACGTCCATTCCGGGCCGAAACGCGTCAAATCGCGCATTTCGCCCTTGAATAAGACAACGCCAGCCGCATCTCGATCACAACACCAAATCCAGCTTCAACAAGCTTCGCAGGAGAAACCAAATGGGACGAATCATCGGTATTGACCTGGGCACCACGAACTCGTGCGTGTCCGTCATGGAAGGCAACACCACCAAGGTGATCGAGAACTCGGAAGGTGCACGCACCACGCCGTCGATCATCGCCTACCAGGAAGACGGCGAGGTGCTGGTCGGTGCGTCCGCCAAGCGCCAGGCCGTCACCAATCCGAAGAACACCCTGTACGCGGTCAAGCGCCTGATCGGTCGCAAGTTCACCGAGAAGGAAGTGCAAAAGGACATCAACCTGATGCCCTACCAGATCCTGGCCGCCGACAACGGCGACGCCTGGGTGGGCGTGCGCGGCAAGAAGCTCGCGCCGCAGCAGGTCAGCGCCGAAGTCCTGCGCAAGATGAAGAAGACGGCCGAGGACTACCTCGGCGAGGAAGTGACCGAGGCCGTCATCACGGTGCCGGCCTACTTCAACGACAGCCAGCGCCAGGCCACCAAGGACGCCGGCCGCATCGCGGGCCTGGACGTCAAGCGCATCATCAACGAACCGACCGCCGCGGCGCTCGCGTTCGGCCTCGACAAGCACGGCAAGGGTGACCGCAAGATCGCCGTCTATGACCTGGGCGGCGGCACGTTCGACATCTCGATCATCGAGATCGCCGACGTCGACGGCGAGATGCAGTTCGAGGTGCTGTCGACCAACGGCGACACGTTCCTGGGCGGCGAGGACTTCGACCAGCGCATCATCGATTACATCGTGGCCGAGTTCAAGAAGGAACAAGGCGTCGACCTGACCAAGGACGTCCTGGCGCTGCAGCGCCTGAAGGAAGCCGCGGAAAAGGCCAAGATCGAGCTGTCGAGCCAGACCCAGACCGACGTCAACCTGCCCTACATCACGGCCGACGCGTCGGGCCCGAAGCACCTGAACGTCAAGCTCACGCGTGCCAAGCTCGAGTCGCTGGTCGAGGAGCTGATCGACCGCACGATGGCGCCTTGCCAGACGGCCATCAAGGATGCCGGCGTCAAGGTGTCCGACATCAACGACGTCATCCTGGTCGGCGGCATGACCCGCATGCCCAAGGTGCAGGAGAAGGTCAAGGAGCTGTTCGGCAAGGAGCCGCGCAAGGACGTCAATCCGGACGAGGCCGTGGCTGTCGGCGCCGCCATCCAGGGCCAGGTGCTCTCGGGCGACCGCAAGGACGTGCTGCTGCTGGACGTCACCCCGCTGTCGCTGGGCATCGAGACGCTGGGCGGCGTGATGACCAAGATGATCAAGAAGAACACCACGATCCCGACCAAGTTCAGCCAGGTGTTCTCGACCGCCGACGACAACCAGCCTGCCGTCACGATCAAGGTCTACCAGGGCGAGCGCGAACTGGCCACGGGCAACAAGAGCCTGGGCGAGTTCAACCTCGAGGGCATCCCGCCGGCCGCGCGCGGCACGCCGCAGATCGAAGTGACCTTCGACATCGACGCCAACGGCATCCTGCACGTCGGCGCGAAGGACAAGGCCACCGGCAAGGAAAACAAGATCACCATCAAGGCGAACTCGGGCCTGACCGAGGACGAGATCCAGAAGATGGTGCGCGACGCGGAAGCCAACGCCAGCGAGGACGCCAAGAAGGTGGAACTGGTGCAGGCGCGCAACCAGGGCGACGCGATGGTGCATTCGGTTCGCAAGAGCCTGGGCGAGCACGGCGAGAAGCTGGAAGCGGCCGAGAAGGAAGCCATCGAGTCCGCGCTGAAGGACGTCGAGGAAGCGATCAAGGGCGACGACAAGGCCGCGATCGAAGCCAAGACCGAGGCGCTGATGACCGCCAGCCAGAAGCTGGGCGAGAAGGTCTATGCCGACCAGCAGGCGGCGCAGCAAGCCGCGGCGGGCGCAGCGGCCGGCGCGGGCGAGCACGCCCATGCCGAACCGCAGGCGGCCCACGCGGCCGACGACAACGTGGTCGACGCCGACTTCAAGGAAGTCAAGAAGGGCTGAAGCTCCGCCAAGCCAACTGGCCGGTGACTTGTCCGTGTTTCGACGCGGCCGGGGCGCCGGCCTTTCTCGCTAGATAAGCGCGATCCGGATGCGTTCTTCCACGCTTCCGGCGCGCACCCTGCCCGGTTCTGCCGCGCCCTGAAAAGATAATTGCCCCATGAGCAAACGCGATTACTACGAAGTCCTCGGCCTGAAGAAGGGTGCGTCCGACGACGACATCAAGAAGGCCTATCGCAAGCTCGCGATGAAGCACCACCCGGACCGCAACCAGGGTGACGGTGCGAAGGCCTCCGAGGAGAAGTTCAAGGAGGCCAAGGAGGCCTACGAGATGCTCTCCGATCCGCAGAAGAAGGCGGCCTACGACCAGTACGGCCACGCCGGCGTCGATCCGAACATGGGCCACGGCGCGGGCGCCGAGGGCTTCGGCGGCTTCGCCGAGGCGTTCGGCGACATCTTCGGCGACATCTTCGGCGGCCAGGGCGGACAACGCCGTGGCGCGGGCGGCAAGCAGGTCTACCGCGGCAACGACCTCAGCTACGCGATGGAGATCACGCTGGAGGAGGCCGCTGCCGGCAAGGACACGCAGATCCGCGTGCCGAGCTGGGAGAACTGCGAGACCTGCAAGGGCTCGGGCGCCAAGCCCGGCACCTCGCCCAAGACCTGCCCCACCTGCTCGGGCGCCGGCACGGTGCACATGCGCCAGGGCTTCTTCTCGATCCAGCAGACCTGCCCCAACTGCCACGGCACCGGCAAGATCATCCCCGAGCCCTGCCCCACCTGCTCGGGCCAGGGCCGCATCAAGAAGACGAAGACGCTGGAAGTCAAGATCCCCGCCGGCATCAACGAAGGCATGCGCATCCGCTCGTCGGGCAACGGCGAGCCGGGCCCCAACGGCGGCCCGCCGGGCGATCTCTACATCGAGATCCGCATCAAGCAGCACGACATCTTCGAGCGCGACGGCGACGACCTGCACTGCACGGTGCCGGTGCCGATGACGCAGGCCGCGCTCGGCGGCTCGATCGAGGTGCCCACGCTCACCGGCAAGGTCGAGATCGAGCTGCCGGAAGGCACGCAGCACGGCAAGACGTTCCGGCTGCGCGGCAAGGGCATCAAGGGCATCCGCTCGAGCTATCCGGGCGACCTGTACTGCCACATCACCCTCGAGACGCCGATCAAGCTCACCGAGCACCAGCGCAAGCTGCTCAAGGAGCTGGACGAATCGCTGCGCAAGGGCGGCGACAAGCACTCGCCGAACTCGAAGAGCTGGACGGATCGGGTCAAGGACCTGTTCAAGTAAGCCGTCCAAAGCCGCCTCCGGGCGGCTTTTTCGCATCCGGGTTCACCCTGGCCGGCCGTCCTTCAAGTTTCGGATCGGCACGACCGATACCCAACAGACGGGCGTCCATCCGGCGCTCTGCAATGGGTGATTCGTGTCATGAAGAGTGTCCAGTCGGAGATGAAACCGCGCCTGCCAGCCGCCTTCGGCGGGGGCACGCCGGCCTTCGACCCGGACATCGTCAACTGCCGGGCGCTGGTGATCGACGCCAACCCGACCGCGCGCAGCATCCAGGCCGCGCAACTGCGCGACCTCGGCGTGGGCACCATCGTCCAGTGCGGCCGCGTGCAGGACGCGCGGCGCCAGCTCGAGGCGCGCGAGTTCGACATCGTGCTGTGCGAACAGGACTTCCACGGCGGCAACTATTCCGGCCAGGATCTGCTCAACGACCTGCGACGCGCCCAGTTGCTGCCGTTCTCGACCGTCTTCGTGATGGTGACGTCGGAAGCCAGCTACGCGGCGGTGGCCGAGGCCGCGGAATCGGCGCTCGACAGCTACCTCCTCAAGCCGCACACGGCGCACGCGCTGTCGGAGCGCATCCAGCAGGCGCGCCATCGCAAGAAGATCCTGAAGGACATCTTCATCGCCATCGACGACGGCCAGTTCGACCTCGCCGCGCAGCTTTGCGTGCGCCGCTTCGAGGTCAAGGCCGCCTACTGGCTGTACGCCGCCCGCATCGGCGCCGAACTGCTGCTGCGCGTGGGCAAACACGACGAAGCGCGCACCATGTACGAGGCCGTGATCGCGACGCAGGCGCTGCCGTGGGCGCGCCTGGGCGTCGCGCGGGCGCAGATCGAGGGCGGCTCCGGGCCGGCGGGCAAGCGCACGCTGGAGAGCCTGATCACCGACCAGCCCGGCTTCGCCGATGCCTACGACGTGATGGGCCGCGTGCAGGTCGACCAGGGCCAGTTCGCCGAGGCGCTGGCCACCTACCGCACCGCCACGCAGCTGACGCCCGGCTCGATCACGCGCCTGCAGCGCCAGGGCATGCTGGCCTTCTACCTCGGCGAGAACGCCGAGGCCAAGCAGGCGCTGGAGCGCGCGACGCTGATGGGCATCAGCTCGAAGATGTTCGACTACCAGACCATCGTCCTGCTGGCAGTGACGCGTTTCACCGACCGCGACTCCAAGGGCCTGCAGCGCTGCCTGGACAACATGAATCACGCGCTCGAGAAGGCGCCCAAGAGCGTGCGCCTGCAGCGCTTCGCGAGCGTCATCACCATCTTCAACCTGATGCTGCAGCGCCAGGTCGCGCAGGTGGTGGCCGAGATCCGCGCGATGGCCAAGGACATCAAGGAAGGCAACTTCGACTTCGAGGCCGCCTCCAACATGGTGGCCATGCTGGCCTACCTGACGGCCGCCGAGCTGCAGCTGGACGCCGCAGAAGGCTGGATCGACACGCTCGCGCTGCGCTTCTGCACCACGCGCAGCCTGTCGGAGCTGCTGGCTCGTGCCGGCCAGGTCCACGAGCCCTACGCCACGCGCATCCGCGAGCAGCACAACGCGATCACGGCGCTGGCCGAGCAGGCGATGTCGCACAGCCTCGCCGGCGAGCCGCGCGCGGCGGCCAAGGCGCTGCTGAGCGCCGGGGCCCGCACGATGAACGCCAAGCTGATCGACATGGCGCGCATGGTGCTGCAGCGCCATGCCGAGAAGATCGCCGATGCCGATGACCTGCTGGGCACGGCCGACGAGTTGAAGCAACGCTATGCCGGCGGCCCGCCGGTGGCGCCGCTGGCCGCCGACAACGGACGGCAATCTGGCGGCCTCGTGCTGCGCGCCCGCGACAAGGAGCCGCCCCCCGGCGAAGCCGCGGATGCCGCCACCGGCGCCGCCAAGCCGGCCGCACCGGGCGAGGCCGCGTAGAACGGCCACGGTCGTCGCGCGACGGCCGGGCGTTGCGATTCGTCGAGTCGATTCAAAAGAGATCTCCCTGTCGGTTGTCCGCGTCGACCGTCCTCGCACGCGCCGGCGGCGCTGGCCGGACGAACCGCGTCATGTCCATCGCGATGCGCTCGCGGTTGAAGCCCAGGCGCGTCACTGCCAGGTTGAATCGATCGCGCAGCATCTGTGCCCACAGGCCGGTGCCACGCATGCGTGTGCCGAAGGTCGCGTCGTAGTCCTTGCCGCCGCGCATGTCCCGCACGCGCGCCATCACGCGCGACGCGCGGTCCGGGAAGTGCGCCTCCAGCCACTGCTGGAACAGTGGGTTGACCTCCCATGGCAGGCGCACGACCGTGGTGAACGCGCTGACCGCGCCGGCGTCGCGCGCGGCCGCGAGGATGCGTTCCAGCTCGGGCTCGTTGATGAACGGGATCATCGGCGACGCGCTGACGCCCACGTGCACGCCGGCGCGCGCGAGCGTCTCGATCGTGTGCAGGCGCCGATGCGGCGCCGCGGCGCGCGGCTCCATGATGCGCGACAAGCGGCTGTCCAGCGTGGTCACCGACATGTAGACGGCCGCCAGCCCCGCACGCCCCATCTCGCCCACCAGATCCAGGTCGCGCTCCACGCCCGAGGACTTGGTGACGATCGCGAAGCCGTGCCGCGTCTCGGCCAGCACCTCGATGACCGCGCGCGTGATGCCCAGCTTGCGTTCGATCGGCTGGTAGCCGTCGGTGGCCGAGCCGATGTTGATGCAGGACGCCCGGTAGCTTGGCTTCGCGAGCGCCTCGCGCAGGCGCTCGGCGGCGTTGACCTTGGCAATGATGCGCGTCTCGAAGTCGAGGCCCGGCGACATGTTGAGGTAGCTGTGCGTGGGCCGCGCGAAGCAGTAGATGCAGCCGTGCTCGCAGCCGCGATACGTGTTGATCGCGACGTCGAAGCTGATGTCGGGCGAATCGTTGGTGCTGAGGATGCGGCGGCAGTGCTCCTCGATGATCGTGGTGTCCGGCGCGAGATGCTGTTCGTCGGCGACGTGGTCGAGCGCGCCCCAGCCGTCGTCGGTCGCCTCGCGGGCGTCCTTCTCGAACCGGTGCGCGATGGCCCAGGCCGTGCCGCGCCCCTTCAGCACCGACCCGGGGCCGGGGATATCCCCGACGCTCGCGTCGGCCGGATCGACCACGCGGAAGCCGCCGCCAGCGGGTGCCAGCGGCAAGGGCGTGATCGGGATCGTTCGTCTTTCCGGCATACTGTAAATATATACAGTCCTACTTTTAAGCGCAACATAAACTCGACATTGGCGCATGCTTGAGCCGGAACATCGATTGCTGCGCCGAGTGCACTTGACCACGTCCACACCCCCCACTCGCTCCGGCGGCCTGCCGTCTTCAGGGCGTCTCTTCAGGGACCGCCGCGCGATGCCACGCCCGGAGCCAGGCGCCGCACTGACGTCCGAGGCCGACCTGCCGCTGGCCGAGGCGTTGCGGCGCCACTGGCCGGAGTACGCCGTCGAGGCCGGCTTCCTCGCGCTGCTCGTGCTCTTCGCCGGCGTCGTCTCGGCCTGGCTGCAGGGGCCGGACGTTGCGGCGTCCGAGCTGGGCGTGCGTCGCCTGGCCGCCGGCGTCGCGACGGGGCTGGCGCTGATCGCGATGGTCTATTCGCCGTGGGGGCGCCGCTGCGGAACGCACCTCAACCCGGCCATCACCCTGGCCTACCTGAGGCTCGGCAAGGTCGGCCGCTGGGACGCCCTTTTCTACCTGCTCGCGCAGCTCGCCGGCGGCCTCGTCGCCGTCTGGCTGCTGCGCCGCGGCACCCTGCTGCCCGCCGCCGTATCGCCATCGCAGCTGTCGATCTCGATCGGCCCCAGCAACGAATGGACGGCGTTCCTCACCGAGCTCGTGCTGTCGGCCGCGGCGATGCTGCTGATCCTGTTCACCAGCAACCACGCGAGCTGGTTTCGCTGGACGGGCGTGGTCTACGGCTTGCTCGCGATGCTGATCGTCGCCTGCGCGGCGCCGCTGGCGGGCTTCGGGATGAACGTGGCGCGCCTGCTGGCGGTCGACGTCTCCGGCAACACGGCCGCCATCCAGTGGCTCAACCTGCTGCCGCCGCTGCTGGGAATGCAGCTGGGCGTCGAGGCCTATCGCCTGCTCACCGGCCGCACGCAGGTGCTGTGCGCCAAGCTCGCGCACAACACGCACGGCCGCTGCATCTTCCGCTGCCAGCATCCGTACCAGACGCGAACGCTGGCGATGGAGGCGATCAAGCGCCGCGCGGAGCGGCGCGCCTGAGGGCTGGCGCGGGCGCGCGCCGCGAGGGATGATGGCGCTGCGCGAACAGGATCGCGCGACGCCCGCGAGCGCGCTTCAGGCGGGCAAGGCCACCGCGGCGACGACGACGCTGGCGAAGCCGAGCCAGCACGCGGTGCAGAACATGGCGTCCTGAAAGTCACGATCGTGGCGCACGCTGCGCAGGGTCTGCTGGAGGAACGAGGTCATGACGACAGTGTCGAAGGCGTGCGCGACGGCTCCGTGACAACGTTCGACAACCACAGCCATCCGTGAAATCCTTGGCAGTAAACGATGCGCGGCGCGCGCGCCCGCTGATCGTCACGTCCCTCGAGGGAGTACCACCGTCCGGGCGCCACGTTCGAGCGCGCCGTCCAGGCGCCGGCTCAGATCAGTACTCGCCCGGCCCTTGATAGTCCGGCGCCAGGTTCTCGAACTTGGTCCACTGCCGCAGGAACGCGAGCTTGGTCGTGCCGACCGGGCCGTTCCGCTGCTTGGCGATGATGATCTCGGCGACGCCCGGCTCCTTCGATTCCTTGTTGTAGTACTCGTCGCGGTAGATGAACATGATGATGTCGGCGTCCTGCTCGATGGCGCCGGACTCGCGCAGGTCGGACATCATCGGACGCTTGTCGGGACGCGTTTCAACGCTTCGGTTCAGCTGCGACAGCGCGATCACCGGGCAGTTGAGTTCCTTGGCCAGCGCCTTCAGGCCGCGCGAGATCTCGCCGATCTCCGTGGCGCGGTTCTCGTTGTCGCCGCCGGAGCCGCTCATCAGCTGTAGGTAATCGATCACGATCAGGCCCAGCTGGCCGCACTGACGTGCCTGGCGCCGCGCGCGGGCGCGCAGTTCCGGACCGGTGAGCGCGGGGGTCTCGTCGATGAACACCGACGACTTGGACAGGCGCTCCACCGCTTCGGTCAGCCGGCCCCACTCGTCGTTGTCGAGGCGGCCGGTGCGCAGGTGCTGCTGGTCGATGCGCCCTTGCGAGCCGACCATCCGCAGCGCGAGCTGCGCGGCGCCCATTTCCATCGAGAACACGACGACCGGCAGGCCTTCGTTGACGGAGACGTTCTCGGCGATGTTCAAGGCGAAGGCCGTCTTGCCCATGCTGGGCCGCGCCGCCAGGATGATCAGGTCGCCGGGCTGCAGGCCCGCCGTATTGCGATCCATGTCGTAGAAGCCGGTGCGCACGCCAGTGACGTCCTCGGCACCGTTCTCGGCGAGCTCGGTGACGCGGTCGATCAGTTGCACGGCGAGCACGTCCATGCTCTGGAAGCCCTGCTTGTTGCGGTTGCCTTCCTCGCCGATCTTGAAGATCTTGCCTTCGGCCTCGTCGAGGATCTGCGTGACCGCGCGGCCCTGCGGATTGAACGCGTTGGTGGCGATCTCGTCGCTGGCGGCGATCAGCTTGCGCAGGATCGCGCGCTCGCGCACGATCTCCGCGTAGCGGCGCATGTTGGCCGCGCTCGGCACGCTTTGCGCGAGCGCGTTGAGATAGGCCAGGCCGCCCGAGTCCTCGGCCTTGCCGGCCATCTGCAGGTGCTCGTAGACGGTGATGACGTCGGCCGGCTTGCTCGCGCCGATCAGCGCGCCGATCGCGCCGAAGATGATCTTGTGCTCGAAGCGATAGAAGTCGCCCTCGGTGACGACGTCGGCCGCGCGATCCCAGGCGCCGTTGTCCAGCAACAGGCCGCCGAGCACGCTCTGCTCGGCCTCGATGGATTGCGGCGGCACGCGCAGCTTGGCGACTTCGTCGTCGCGGGATTCGCCGCGGCTGGGCAGCGCAGATTCAAACACGGAGGTCATTGAAGACGATGGTTCCAGTATCCGGGTTAACCCACAACCCAGGAAAGTCAGGAGCAGCGCAGCAATCGAACTGGCACGCTGTGCACAACACTGTGGGCAACGCCACACCCCCTGTGGACAAGCTGGGGAGCAGCTGGGGACAGCTCGGGAAAACTGTTGTCCGAAATGAAAAAGGGCCGACGCGAGTCGGCCCCTTCGAGGCTGCGAGCGGGCGCGAAGCCCGCTGTCAAACCTTAGTCTTGCTCGGCAACCACTTGCACGGTGACGTCGACGACGACGTCCGTGTGCGCGGCGACGGCCACGGCGTGCTCGCCGACCGTCTTCAGCGGGCCGTTCGGCAGACGGATCTGCGACTTGGCCACTTCGAAGCCGTTCTTGGTCAGCGCTTCGGCGATGTCGGCGTTGGTGACCGAACCGAACAGGCGACCGTCGACGCCGGCCTTCTGCGAGATGCGGACGGTCTTGCCGGCCAGCTTCTCGCCGAACGCTTGCGCGGTCGCCAGCTTCTCGGCGGCGGCCTTCTCGAGCTCGGCGCGCTTGTCTTCGAATTCCTTGATCGCGGTCGCGGTGGCGCGGCGCGCCATGCGGGACGGGATCAGGAAGTTGCGTGCGTAGCCGTCCTTGACCTTGACGACGTCGCCGAGGTTACCGAGGTTGGAAACCTTTTCCAGCAGGATGATTTGCATGGTGGGTATCTCCTCAGACGCGGTGTTGATCGCTGTACGGCAGCAGGGCCAGGAAGCGGGCGCGCTTGATGGCGACCGTCAGCTGGCGCTGGTAGAACGCGCGGGTGCCCGTCAGGCGAGCCGGCGTGATCTTGCCGTTTTCACCGATGAAATCGCGCAGGACGTCGACGTCCTTGTAGTCGATGTGATCGACCTTGGCGACCGTGAAACGGCAGAAGCGCTTGCGGCGGAACAGCAGGGATTGCTGGTTGCGCTTCGGGCGCTTGTCCTTGGAAAAACGTGACTTCGGCGGGGGCATGTGATGACCTCTGAAATGTGATCCGAATGAATGGAAATGGGGACGGTTCCGTCAGGCGTCGACTTCGGTCACGTGGAAGACAAGGCCCTTCGCATTGCGAGAGGGAGCGATGAAGCCGGCGTAGCTGGCGACCTGCCCGAGGGCCAGGGTCGCGATCTTTCGCGTGATTCCACCGATCGCCACCGCGCGCATCGTCATGACGACCTTGCGCGGCTGCTTGTCTTCGACCACCTCGGATTCGTGCTTCAGGCTCAGGTCGAGCGCTGGCAGTCCGGCCGGGGTGTACCGTGTCGCACCGCGTTCCACCAGCTCGGCAGAGAGAATCAATCGATTCACTGCTGCGCCTCAAGAAGAGGTGAACTGGGAGATTGCGGCGGTTGCCTTCAGGCCGTCGCCTCCTGCGACGATGCCGACTTGCGGGCTTCTTCCTTCTCCACGGCCTTCATCATGACGGACGGGTTGGTGTCGGCCTTGTCGCGCAGCACCGTGAGGTGGCGCAGGACGGCATCGTTGAAGCGGAAGCCGGTTTCCAGCTCGGCCAGGGCTTCCTTGCCGCATTCGATGTTGATGCAGATGTAGTGAGCCTTGGCAAGCTTCTGGATCGTGTAGGCCAGCTGGCGGCGGCCCCAGTCTTCCAGTCGGACCACCTTGCCACCGGAATTGGTGACGAGGGCCTTGTAGCGTTCCAGCATGGCCGGAACTTGTTCGCTTTGATCCGGATGGATCAGCAGAACGATTTCATAGTGACGCATGGACACTCCTTGTGGATTTCCAGCAAGCTGGAAGGAAGCCGCCCCGAAAGCGTCAACTACGGCGTTTTGCGTCCTGAGAGGCAAAACACCCACGGGTGCGGCAAGGAAAGCCTGCGATCATAGCACAACGGCCCCGCTTGGAGCCGTTGAGGGATCGAAAAGCGCTGAACGGCCTGCTGTCGAGCAGGCCGGACGACGCTATTTGCGCGCTGCCAACGCCGTCCAGGTGTCGACGACCGAATCGGGGTTCAGCGAGATCGACACGATGCCTTCGTCGGCCAGCCAGGCCGCGAAGTCCGGGTGGTCACTGGGGCCCTGACCGCAGATGCCCACGTACTTGCCCACCGAGCGGCAGGCGTTGATGGCGCGCGAGATCATGGCCTTGACGGCCGGGTCGCGCTCGTCGAAGTCCTCGGCCAGCTGGGCCAGGCCGGAGTCGCGGTCCAGGCCCAGCGTGAGCTGGGTCAGGTCGTTGGAGCCGATCGACATGCCGTCGAAGTGCTGCAGGAACTGGTCGGCCAGGATCGCGTTGCTGGGCACCTCGCACATCATGATGATGCGCAGGCCGTCGTTGCCACCGGACGCGCCGCGCTTGAGGCCGCGCTCGGCGAGCATCGCCACCACGCGTTCGGCCTGGCGCACGGTGCGCACGAAGGGCACCATGATCTCGACGTTCGTCAGGCCCATGTCGTGGCGCACGCGCTTGAGCGCTTCGCACTCCATCGCGAAGGCGTCCTGGAACTCGCCGCTGATGTAGCGCGACGCGCCGCGGAAGCCCAGCATCGGGTTCTCTTCGTCCGGCTCGTAGCGCGAGCCGCCGATCAGCTTCTTGTACTCGTTGGACTTGAAGTCCGACAGGCGCACGATGACCGGCTTGGGCCAGAACGCGGCGGCGATGGTGGCGACGCCTTCGGCGAGCTTGTCGACGTAGAACGCGCGCGGCGACGCGTGGCCGCGGGCCACCGATTCGACGGCCTTCTTCAGGTCGACGTCGATGTTCGGGTAGTCGAGGATCGCCTTCGGATGGACGCCGATGTTGTTGTTGATGATGAACTCGAGGCGCGCGAGGCCCACGCCCGAATTCGGCAGCTGCGAGAAGTTGAACGCCAGCTGCGGGTTGCCGACGTTCATCATGATCTTGATCGCGCTGTACGGCATCTCGCCGCGCACGACTTCGCTGACTTCCGTCTCGAGCAGGCCGTCGTAGACGAAGCCGGTGTCGCCTTCGGAGCAGACCACGGTCACGAGCGCGCCGTCGGCCAGCAGGTCGGTGGCGTCGCCGCAGCCGACCACCGCCGGGATGCCCAGCTCGCGCGCGATGATGGCCGCGTGGCAGGTGCGCCCGCCGCGGTTGGTGACGATCGCGCCGGCGCGCTTCATCACCGGCTCCCAGTTCGGGTCGGTCATGTCGGCGACCAGGACGTCGCCCGGCTGCACCTGGTCCATCTCGGAGATGTTGCGGCACACGCGCACGGGGCCGGTGCCGATCTTCTGGCCGATCGCGCGGCCCTCGACCAGCACGGTGCCCGAGCCCTTGAGCTTGTAGCGGTGCTCGGCCTGGTTGCCGGCGTTGCTCTTGACCGTCTCCGGACGCGCCTGCAGGATGTACAGCAGGCCGTCGCCGCCGTCCTTGCCCCACTCGATGTCCATCGCGCGGCCGTAATGCTTCTCGATGATCATCGCGTACTTCGCGAGCTCGATCACGTCGGCGTCGTTCAGCGAATAGCGGTTGCGCTGCTCGGGCGGCGTGTCCACGGTGCGCACCAGCTTGCCGTCCTTGGCCTTCTCTTCCGGCGTGGCGAACTCCATGCGGATCAACTTGGAGCCCAGCGAGCGGCGGATGACCGGGAACTTGCCCGCCGTCAGCGCCGGCTTGTGCACGTAGAACTCGTCGGGATTGACCGCGCCCTGCACCACCGTCTCGCCCAGGCCGTAGCTGGAGGTGATGAAGACGACGTCGCTGAAGCCGCTTTCGGTGTCGAGCGTGAACATCACGCCGGCAGCGCCGAGGTCGGAGCGCACCATGCGCTGCACGCCGGCGGACAGCGCGACTTCGGTGTCGGCGTAGCCCTTGTGGACGCGGTAGCTGATCGCGCGGTCGTTGTACAGCGAGGCGAAGACCTCGCGCATCTTGTGCAGCACGCCGTCGATGCCGACGACGTTGAGGAAGGTCTCCTGCTGGCCCGCGAAGGACGCGTCGGGCATGTCTTCGGCCGTGGCCGACGAGCGCACCGCGAACGAGGCGTTCGGATCGCTGGCGGACAGGCGCGCGAACTCCTCGCGGACGCCCTTTTCCAGTTCCGGCGGGAACGGCGCGTCCTCGATCCAGCGGCGGATCTCGGTGCCGGCCTCGGCCAGCGCGCGCACGTCGTCGGTGTCGAGCGACTTCAGGCGCGCGGCGATGCGCTCGGTGAGGCCGCCGAACTCCAGGAACTCGCGGAACGCGTGCGCCGTCGTGGCGAAGCCGCCTGGGACGCGAACGCCCGTGGCGGCCAGCTGGCTGATCATTTCGCCGAGGCTGGCGTTCTTGCCGCCGACGACGTCGACGTCGGTCATCCTCAGCTCTTCGAACGGGACGACTAGTCGGGCGGCCAGTGCGGGGTTGGACATGGGGAAGCTCCTTGATGATGAAAAACCGGGTTCCGCCCGCCGTTCACCTGGAGACGCGCTTCGACGCTTTCTGATTGGACTTGTGGTTCGAAGCGGACCATGGAACGGGCGTGCGGAGAGATTTATGGCTCAGTTGACCGGGATTCTACGGAGGATCTGCCTATGATCGGGTAGGACAGAAGCCCTAACGCGCTCAGGCGCGGCCTTGAAAATGCCCAATCGCACCGTTTTCTTCATCTCCGACGGCACCGGGATCACCGCCGAAACCTTCGGCAGCTCGATCCTGGCCCAGTTCCCGGGCAAGCCGCGCAAGGTGCGCCGGCCGTTCATCGACACGATCGAGAAGGCCCAGGCCGTGGTCGAGGAGATCAACCACACCGCGCTGCAGGAGGGCAAGAAGCCCATCGTCTTCATCACGATGGCCACCGAGGACGTGCGCGCCGTCATCACCGCGCCCGGTTGCGCCGGCGTCGTGATGGACATGTTCCGCACCTTCGTCGAGCCGCTGGAGCACGAGTTCGGCATCAAGTCGAACCACCGCGTCGGCCGCTTCTCGGACGCCGCCAAGAGCGAGGAATACAACGAGCGCATCGAGGCGATCAACTTCTCGCTGGCGCACGACGACGGCCAGTCGTCGAAGAACCTGGCGTCGGCCGACGTCATCCTCGTCGGCGTCAGCCGCTGCGGCAAGACGCCCACGACGCTTTACCTGGCGATGCAGCACGGCATCAAGGCCGCCAACTATCCGCTGATCCCGGAGGACTTCGAGCGCGGCCAGCTGCCGTCGACCCTCGCGCCGTACAAGGCCAAGTGCTTCGGCCTGACGATCGACCCCGAACGCCTCACGCAGATCCGCAACGAGCGCCGGCCGCAGAGCAAGTACGCCGCGCTGGACAACTGCCGCTACGAGGTGCGCGAGGCCGAGGCGATGATGAAGCGCAACGGCATCGCGTGGCTGTCGTCGACGCACAAGTCGATCGAGGAGATCGCCGCGACCATCCTGCGCGACATCCGGCCGGACAAGCTGATCTATTGAGGCACGCAGCCGCGCTGCCTTGCCGACTCGTACAGACACATCGCCGCGGCCGCTGCCACGTTGAGCGACTCCTCGCCGCCCGGCTGCGCGATGCGCACGCGCAGCGTGCAGGCGGCCGTCACCGCGTCGCTCATGCCCTGCCCTTCGTGCCCGAACACCCACGCGAGCGGGCTCGGCAGCGTCGTCTCGTGCAGCCACCGCGCGTCGTACAGATGCGTGCCGACGACGGGCAGGCCCAGGGCCGCGACATCGGCGATGGCCGCGCCCTCGACCAGCGCCAGCGCGAAGTGCGCCCCCATGCCGGCGCGCAGCACCTTGGGCGACCACAGCGCCACGCTGCCCTTCAACGCGACGACCTGCGCGAAGCCCATCGCCGACGCGGTGCGCAGGATGCTGCCGACGTTGCCTGGGTCCTGCAGCCGGTCCAGGACGATGGTGTCGCGGCCAGGCTGCGGCACGACGGCGGTGTCGGCCTCGATCAGGAAGCCGAGTGGCGACGGCGACTCCAGGCCGCTCAGTTCGCGCATCAACGCGTCGGGCACGCAGACGACCTCGGGCGCGGCGCGTGCGAGCGCCTCGAGCGCTGGCGTCGCCCAGCCGGACTCGGTGACGACGGCGCGCACCGGCGCGCGTCCGCGCTCCAGCAGCGCGCGGCACAGATGATCGCCCTCGATCCAGACGCGGCCCAGCTTGCGGTAGGCCGCCGGCTCCGCGAGCAGCTTGCGCAGATCCTTGAACAGGTCGTTATGGCGCGAGGTGACCTGGCGGACGATGGTCATGGCGCCACGCAGGCGCGGCGCAGGTAGGCCACGCGCACCGGCTCGAACGAGCGTCGATGCCACGCGCAGGGCCCGTGTTCGTCCAGCGCCGCGAGGTGCGCCGCGGTGCCGTAGCCCTTGTGCGTGCCGAAACCGTACTGCGGATAGTGCAGCTCGTGCTCGACGCAGATGCGGTCGCGCGTGACCTTGGCCAGGATCGACGCCGCCGAGATCGACGCCACCGTGGCGTCGCCGCCGATGATGGCCTCGGCACGGATGCGGATCTTGGGCAGCCGGTTGCCGTCCACCAGCACCTTGTGCGGCGGCAGGCGCAGGCCTTCGACGGCGCGCTTCATCGCGAGCATCGTGGCGTGCAGGATGTTGAGCTCGTCGATCTCGGCGACGCTGGCCTCGGCGACGCAGAATGCCAGCGCGTGCGCGCGGATCTCGTCGAAGAGGCGCTCGCGCTGCAGCGCGGTCAGCTGCTTGGAGTCGTTGAGGCCCTTGATGCGCTTCATGTCGTCGAGGATCACCGCGGCCGCGACGACCGGACCGGCCAGCGGGCCGCGGCCCGCTTCGTCGACCCCCGCGACCAGACCTTCGTTGGCGTCGAAACGCAGCGAGATTTGTTCAGGCTTTGACAACTTGCGCGATGGCATCGGCGGACTCCCGCACCGTGTCGCGGCGCAGCAGATGATGTAGTTCGTTGAAACGGACGCGCACCTTCTCGCGGCGCGTCTCGTCATCCAGCCACTCGATTGTCGCTCGCGCGAGCGCGTCGGGGGTGGCGGCTTCCTGCAAAAGTTCCGGCACGATGAACTCGCGGCACAGCACGTTGGGCAGGCCCACCCAGGGCTGCAGGCGCAGGCGCTTCATGCGCAGCGCGTTGAACCAGCTGACGACGTAGGTGACGACCATCGGCCGCTTGAACAGCGCGGCTTCCAGCGTGGCGGTGCCGCTGGCGACGATCGTGACGTCGCAGGCCGCGAGCGCATCGTGCGAGCGGCCGTCCAGCAGGTCGATCGGCAAGCCCGGCGCATGGCGCTCCAGCAACGGCTCGATCAACGTGCGCATGCCCGGGGCGACCGGCAGCACGAAGCGCAGGCCGGCGCGCTGGCGATGCAGGATCGCCGCCGCCGCGAGCATGCGCGGCGCGATCAGCTTGATCTCCGAGCGCCGGCTGCCCGGCAGCAGCGCCACGACCTGCGCCGTCTCGGGCAGGTTCAGCGTCGCGCGCGCCGCCGCGCGGTCGGGCTCGAGCGGGATCACCTGCGCCAGCGGATGACCCACGTAGGTGGCCTTGATGCCGTGCGCGCGCAGCAGCTCGGGCTCGAACGGGAACAGGCACAGCACGTGGTCGGCCGACGCCGCCAGCGTCTTCACGCGCTCGCCGCGCCAGGCCCAGACCGACGGGCAGACGAAGTGCACGGTCTTGATGCCGGCCTCCTTCAGTCGTTTCTCGAGGCCGAAGTTGAAGTCGGGCGCATCGACGCCGACGAAGACGTCGGGCTGCTCGGCGATCAGGCGGTCGCCCAGCGCGTTGCGGATGCCCACCAGCTCGCGGTAGTTCATCAGCACGTCGACATAGCCGAACAGCGACAGCTTGTCCGCCGGCCACCACGCGTCGAAGCCGAGCGCGACCATCTTCGAGCCGCCGATGCCGCCGCCGGCGAGCGCGGGCCAGCGCACCTTCAAGCCTTGCAGCAGCAGGCTGGCGAGCAGGTCGCCGGAGGTTTCGCCGGCGACCATGCCCAGGCGCAGGGCGTCGGGGTCGGGCTGGATCGTTCGCTCGGGCTCGGGGCTCATCGACGCTTGATCAGCGGACAAGACCGCGCGTGCCCGCCGCGATGAAGTCCAGCATCGTGGCGATGTCGCCGTTGACCTTCTCGTCGTCGCCGCGCATCGCCTCGATCTCCGCCTTGGCCAGCTCGAGCGTCTGGCTCTTGCGATAGAGCGCCTTGTGCATGTCGCGGATGGCGGCGATCTGCGCCGCGCTGAAATCGCGCCGCTTCAGGCCGGTCAGGTTGACCGCGCGCAGTGCCATCGGATTGCCTTCGGCCACCATGAACGGCGGCACGTCCTGCGCGACGTGGGCCTGGAAGCCGATCATCGCGTGGGCGCCGATGTGGACGAACTGGTGCACGCCCGACAGCCCGCCGACGACGGCCCAGTCGCCGACGTGCACGTGGCCCGCCAGCGTCACGCCGTTGGCGAGCACGGTGCGGTCGCCCAGGCGCACGTCGTGGGCGACGTGCACGTAGGCCATGATCCAGTTGTCCGAGCCGATGCGCGTGACGCCCTCTTCCTTGTGCGTGCCCGTGTTGAGCGTACAGAACTCGCGGATCGTGTTGCGGTCGCCGATGCGCAGCTCGGTGAGCTCGCCCTTGTGGCTCATGTCCTGCGGCATCGCGCCGATGGAGCCGAACTGGTAGAAGACGTTGTCGCGGCCGATCGTGGTGCGGCCCTCGATCACGCAGTGCGGACCGACCTTGGTGCCGGCGCCGATGCGCACGTGCGGGCCGATGACCGCGTACGGGCCGACGCTGACCGTCGCGTCGAGCACGGCGGCCGGGTCGACCAGCGCGGTGGGGTGGATCAGCGGCATCGACATCTTCAGGGCGTGACGCTGCGCACGGTGCACATCAGCTCGGCCTCGACGGCCAGATCGCCGTTCACGGTGGCGCGCGTCGAGTACTTGTAGATGCTGGCCTTCTTGCGCTCGATCTTCGACTCGAGGATCAGCTGGTCGCCCGGCTCCACGATGCGCTTGAAGCGCGCGCCGTCGATGCCCGCGAAGTAGTACAGGCGCGAGCCGTCCGACTCCTCGCCTTCCGACGCGAACGACAGCAGCGCCGACGCCTGGGCCAGCGCCTCCAGCATCAGCACGCCGGGCATCACCGGGCGGTTCGGGAAGTGGCCGTTGAAGAACGGCTCGTTGATCGTGACGTTCTTCAGCGCCTTGATGCGCACGTCCTTCTCGAACTCGATCACGCGATCGACGAGCAGGAACGGATAGCGGTGCGGCAGCTTCTTGATGATCTGGTGGATGTCCATCAGCATGGCAGTCTCAATCTTTCTTTTGCGCCTTCTCCAGGGCGCGCACGCGCTCCCGGAGGGCATACAGGTTGCGCAGCGTGACTGCGTTCTTCTCCCAGCTGGCGTGCTCGTCGACCGGGAAGATCGCCGTGTAGACGCCCTTCTTGCGCAGCGAGTGCATCACCATCGTCGACGCCGACACGGTGACGCCGTCGGCGATCTCGATGTGGCCCTGGATCATCGCGGCCCCGCCGATCATCACGTTGCGGCCCACCTTGGTCGAGCCGGCGATGCCCACGCAGGCCGCCATCACCGTGTGCGCGCCGATGTGGCAGTTGTGCCCGATCTGGATCTGGTTGTCGAGCTTGACGCCGTCTTCCAGCACGGTGTCTTCGAGCGCTCCCCGGTCCACGCAGGTGTTGGCGCCGATGTCGACGTCGTTGCCGATGCGCACGCCGCCCAGCTGTTCGATGCGTTCCCAACGGCCTTGCGTCGGCGCGATGCCGAAGCCGTCGGCGCCGACGATCGCGCCGCTCTGGAACACGCAACGCTCGCCGACGCGGCAGCCCGCGGCGATGGTCACGCGCGGATGCAACAGGCTGTCGGCACCGACGCTGGAGCCCGCGCCGACGACGCAGTGCGCGCCGAGCTGCACGCGCTCGCCGATGACGGCGCCGGCCTCGACCACCACCATCGGCCCGATGACCGCGCTCGCTGCCACCGTGGCATCAGGCGCGATCACCGCGGACGGATGCACGCCGGCCGGCGGCACGGGCCGCAGCCGCTTCGCCCACCATTGGGTCAGGCGCGCGAAGTACAGGTAGGGGTCGTCGGTGACGACCAGATGGCGGCCGTTGGGCGCGGCGGCGACGAGCGAGGGAGCGACGACGATCGCTCCGGCGGGGCTGGCCTCGAGCAGGTTGCGCAGCCTGGCCTGCGCGACAAAGGTGATCGCATCGCCGCCCGCCGTCTCCAGCGGGGCGATGCGTGCGATCTCCTGCGCGGGGTCTCCCCGCAGTTCTCCGCCCAGCGCCGCAACGATCTCACCCAGGCGAACTGAGTTCATGTCGCGGTGCTCTGAAAACTTACTTGCTGGCGTTCAGCGCGTCGATGACCTTCTTGGTCAGGTCGATGCGCGGGCTGACGTAGAACACCAGCTGATCCTGCACGATGAGGTCGTAGTGCTCGGCCTCGCCGATCGCCTTGATCGTGCGCTGGGCGCGCTCCGAGACGTTGTTGACTTCCTCGTTCTTGCGCTGCGTCAGGTCTTCCTGGTACTCGCGTTGCTTGCGCTGCAGGTCGCGGTCGAGTTCGATCAGCTCGCGCTGGCGGCGCGCCTTCTCGGCCTCCGACAACGTGGGCGAATCGCGATCGAGCTTGTCGGCCTGGGCGCGGAACGCGGCGCTCTGGTCGTTCAGGTCCTTCTGGCGCTTGCCGAACTCGGCTTCCAGCTTGGCCGCCGCGCGCTTGGCCGGTTCGGCCTCGCGCAGCACGCGTTCGCCGTTCACATAGCCGATCTTCAGTTCTTGAGCCTGGACCGGCAGCGCGATCGACGAAACGGAGGCCAGCAGCAGGGCGAAAATCAATTTCATGGAACGGGCTTTCATCAAAACGCGGTACCGACTTGGAACTGGAACCGTTGAATTCTATCGTTTGGTTCGGCCCGGATCGGAAGACCATAGCTCAGCTTGAACGGGCCCACCGGCGACGTCCAGCTCAGGCCCAGGCCGGCCGACGCGCGCAGCGTGCCCAGATCCATGTGATCCTGCGCCGTCCAGACGTTGCCGGCGTCGAGGAAGGCGAACAGGCGCAGGCTCTTGTCCTTGTCGGCGCCGGGCACCGGGATGTAGAGCTCGTTGTTGATGTTCATCTTCTTGGCGCCGCCGATGAAGGCGCCGGTGACGTCCACTGTGCCCTTGCCCAGCGAACCCTGTTCGAACACGCGCACGGAGCCGAGGCCGCCGCCGTAGAAGTTCTTGAAGACCGGATATTCCTTGCCGTTCAGGCCCGTGCCGTAGCCGACCTCCGCGTTGACGCCCAGCGAGAAATGGCCACCGAGGTCGAAGTACTGCGTGACCTGGCCGTTGAAACGCGCGTACTGCACGTCGCCCCACAGCGAGAAGTCGGTGTTGGCGCGGACGTAGCGGCCCGACGTCGGCGAGACGCCCGAGTCGCGTTCGTCGCGCGCCCAGCCGGCGGTGATCGGGAACGAGTTGGCGTAAGAGCCGAACTGGCCGACGAAGTCGAAGTAGCTGTTGGGCACGCCCTGCAGCGAGCCGATGTGCGTCTGTTCGGCGCCGATGCCGACGAACACCGTGTCGAACTCCGAGTAAGGCAGGCCGAAGCGGATGTCCCCGCCAGGCGTCGACACCGCATACGCGCTGCCCGAACTGTTGAGGGGGCGCGAGGTGCGGTAGTAGATGTCGAACGTGCGCGAGATGCCGTCGTCGGTGAAGTACGGGTTGGTCTCGCTGATGGACAGGTTCTTGTTGGTCTTGGCCGTGCTCACGTCGAGCGCCATGTAGTTGCCCGAACCGAACACGTTCTCCTTCTTGATCGAACCCGTGATCGAGATCTTGTCGGCCTGCGAATAGCCCGCGGCCAGCGTCAGGTTGCCGGTGGGCTTCTCGGTGACGTTGACGGTCAGGTCGACCTGGTCGGGCGCGCCGGGGACGTCGTTGGTGTCGACGTCGACGGCGCTGAAGAAGCCAAGGCGGTCGACGCGGTCGCGCGACAGCTTGATCTTGGAGCCGTCGTACCACGCCGATTCGAACTGGCGGAACTCGCGGCGGATCACCTCGTCGCGCGTGATCGTGTTGCCCGACAGGTTGACGCGGCGCACGTAGGCGCGGCGGCCCGGGTCGGCGACGAGCACGACGACCACCTGGCCCGTCTTGCGATCGATCTCGGGACGCGGCTCGACGTGCGCGAAGGCGTAGCCATAGGTGCCGAACAGGTCGGTGAAGGCGCGCGTGGTGGCCGTGACGTCGTCGCCGTGGTACGACGCACCCGGCTTCAGCGAGATGAGGTTCTTGAACTGCGCTTCGCGTCCGAGGTAGTTGCCCTCGAGGCGCACGGCCGTGACGATGTAGGGCTGGCCCTCGGTGACGGTGATGGAGACGCTGATCGTCTGCTTGTCCGGCGAGATCGTGACCTGCGTGGACGTGATGTCGAACTCGAGGTAGCCCTTGTTCAGGTAGAACGCGCGCAGCTTCTCGAGGTCGGCGTTGAGCTTGGTGCGCGAGTAGCGATCCGACTTCGTGTACCACGTGAGCCAGCCGCCCGAGGTCAGGTCCATCTGGTCGATCAGCTTGGACTCGGAGAACGCCTTCGCGCCGATGATGCGGATGTCGCGGATGTGCGCGACGTCGCCTTCGGACACCTTGAACGTGACGTTGACGCGGTTGCGTTCCAGCGGCGTGACGGTGGTGACCACCTCGGCCGCGTAGAGGCTGTGGCCCAGGTACTGGCGCTTGATTTCCTGCTCGGCGCGATCGACGATGGCCTTGTCGAACGGCAGGCCCTCGCCGATGCCGGCGTCCTTCAGGGCCTTGACCAGCGTGTCCTTGTCGAACTCCTTCGTGCCGAGGAAATTCACCGAGGCGATCGTGGCGCGCTCGTCGACGATCACGACCACCACGTCGCCCTCGACATCGATGCGCACGTCCTTGAACAGCCCCGTGGCGAACAGCGCGCGCAACGCGGCGGCCGCCTTCTCGTCCGAGTAGCTGTCGCCGACGCGGAACGGCATCACCGAGAAGACGCTGCCGGGGTCGGTGCGTTGCAGGCCTTCGACGCGGATGTCGCGAATCTGGAAAGGTTCGATCGCCTGTGCGGCGAAGGGCAGCGTGGCGCCCGCGAGGATCACGCAGGCAGCGACAGGGCGCATCAGGCTCGGGAAGAGTGAAGACATCAGGAGTTTTTTACCGGCCCAGGAGGCGGGCCAAGTCGTTGGAAAGGGCGAGAGACATCAACAGCAGGATCGCGAAGACCCCGCCATACCGCAGCCATGTCTGCCACGGCGTCGAGACCGGACGACCGGTCGCACCCTCGAAGAGATAATACAGCAGCCGTCCGCCATCGAGGACAGGGATCGGCAGCAGGTTCAGCACGCCGATGCCCACGCTGACCTGCGCCAGCAGCACCAGGAATTCCGACAGCCCACGGCTCGCGGCGACGCCAGCGGCATGGGCGATCGAGATCGGCCCGTTCAGGTTCCGGACGCTCGCCTTGCCGGTCAGCATGCGGCCGAACATGCGCAGGCTCAACACGGCGCGGCGCCAGGTCTGCTGGGTGCCGTAGACCACCGAATCGAGCGGTCCGAGGTGCACCAGCTCGGTCGGATAGTCGCCGCCGATGTTGACGTTCACGCGGCCGAAATGCCGGCCCTCTTCCGTCAGCACCAGCGGCGTGACGGCGATGGTCACGCGATTTCCGGCGCGCAGGACGTGCCATTGCATGACCTTGGCGGCGCCGTCGGTGCCCGAGGCGCGGATGCGCGTCATCAGGGACTGCTCATCGACGATGGCGTCGTCGTCGATGCGCTCGACCAGGTCGCCCGCCCGCACGCCGGCGCGCGCCGCGGGGCCGCCGGCGGTCACGCCGTGGATCACCGGCGGCATGTACGGCGAGCCCAGGCCGATGCGATCGACGGCCTCGGCATCGAGTTCGTCCTTGCCCAGCGTGTCCAGCGGCAGCGTCACGGTGTGCGTGCCGGTTTCGCCCACGTGGCGGATCTGCACGTCGAGCGGCTTCTGATCCATCACCGCGATCGCCATCGCCTCCGCGAAATCGTAGTACGACAGGACGTGGCTCCAGCGCGGCGCCGTCTCGTCGTCGGCGGCGTCTTCCGACGTCGCCACGACGCGGTCGCCGGAGCGCACGCCCGCCACGGCCAGCATGCTGCCTGCCGGCGGCTGGCTCACCGCCGGCACGAGCTCCTTGATGCCCACGAACTGCGCCGCGGCGTAGAGCACGATGCCCAGCACCAGGTTGGCCGCCGGACCGGCCAGGATCACGGCCGCGCGCTGCCACAGCGGACGCTCGACCAGCGAGCGCCCGGCATCGGCCGCCGGCGTGTCCTCGTCGGGCTTTTCCAGCATCATCACGTAGCCGCCGAGCGGAATCGCGCTGAGCGTGAACTCGCAGCCCGGCTCGCCGAACGCGCGCCGCCACAGCACCGGACCGAAACCCAGCGAGAAGCGGAAGATGCGGATGTTGCACGCCACCGCCACGCGGTAGTGGCCGTACTCGTGCACGGAGATCAGGATGCCCAGCGCGACCAGGTACCAGAAGATGTCGAGCGGCGAGAACGGCATCAGCGGCCCCCTGCCAGCGCGCCGACGTGCGCGCGCGCCGCGTCGCGCGCCCGGGCGTCGAGCGCGATCAGCGCCTCGACGGAGGCCGCGTCGCTGGCCGCCGGCAGCACGCGCTCGAGCGCCTGCGCGTTGACGCGATGGATGCCGTCGAAGCGCAGCCGGCCATCGAGGAAGGCCTCGACGGCGATCTCGTTGGCGGCGTTGAGCACGGCGGTCGAGCCCGGCGCGGCGCGCAGCGCGGCCCACGACAGGTGCAGGCCGGGGAAGCGCACGGCGTCGGCCTCCTCGAACGTGAGCGCGCTCATCTTCATGAAGTCGAGCGGCGCGCAGCCCGAGGCCATGCGCGAGGGCCACGACATGCCGAACGCGATCGGCCCCTTCATGTCGGGCGTGCCCAGCTGCGCAAGCACCGCGCCGTCGCGCGCGACCACCATCGAGTGGATGATGCTCTGCGGATGGATCAAGACCTTGATGCGCTCGGGGGGCAGGTCGAACAGCCAGCGCGCCTCGATCACCTCGAGCGCCTTGTTCATCATCGTGGCCGAGTCGACCGAGATCTTGCGGCCCATCACCCAGTTCGGATGCGCGCAGGCCTGGTCGGGCGTGACGTCGCCCAGCGTGGCCGGATCGCGCGTGCGGAACGGGCCGCCCGAGGCGGTCAGGATGATGTGGTCGACCGTGTCGTTCCACGCCGACGGATCGGTGGGCAGGCACTGGAAGATCGCCGAGTGCTCGCTGTCGATCGGGATCAGCGTCGCCCCGCCCTCGCGCACGGCGTCGACGAACAGCTGTCCGCCGACGACCAGCGCCTCCTTGTTGGCGAGCAGCAGGCGCTTGCCGGCGCGCGCGGCCGCGAGGCAGGCCGGCAGGCCGGCGGCGCCGACGATGGCGGCCATCACCTGGTCGACGTCGGGATGGGCGGCGAGTTCTTCGAGGGCCCGCGCGCCGGCGAGCACTTCCGTCGGGATGCCGGCCGCCTTCACGCGTGCGCCGAGCGCGTTGGCGGCCGCGGCGTCGGGCACCGCGGCGAAGCGCGGGCGCCAGTGCACGATCTGCGCGAACAGCTCGTCGATGCGGCGCTGGCCGGTGAGCGCGAAGACCTCGAAGGTGTCGGGATGCAGCGCGACGACGTCGAGCGTGCTGGTGCCGATCGAGCCCGTGGAGCCGAGGATGCAGACGCGCTGGCGTCGGGCGTTGGAGGTCATGTCAAGCCCGCCCGGCCGCCCGAAGGCTTTGACGCGCCCCCTCGGGGGCAGCGAATGAAATGAGCGTGGGGACCATGTTTCGTTCAGAGGTTCATCACCAGCGCGAGCGCGGCGGGGAAGACGGGCAGCAGCGCGTCGATGCGATCGAGCACGCCGCCGTGGCCGGGCAGCAGCCCGCTGGAATCCTTGGCGCCCGCGGCGCGCTTGACCAGCGACTCCGCGAGATCGCCGACGATGGCCAGCGCCACCAGCGCGGCGCACGCGACGATCATGCCGGCCATGCCGAAGCGGTTGTGCAGCAGCGCGAACAGGTTGCCGTGCGGGCGCGCGGTGACGACGACCACGATCACCGCCAGCACGATGACGGCCAGCAGTCCGCTGATCGCGCCCTCCCAGCTCTTGCCGGGACTGATGCTGGGCGCGAGCTTGCGCTTGCCGAGGGCGCGGCCGCCGAAGTACGCGAAGATGTCCGCGGCCCACACGAGCCCGCAGACCGTGGCGAGGTAGGCCAGCCCGCGTTCGCGCGACGCGATCAGCGCGGCCCACGCGGCGCCGATCAGCACCCAGCCGACGACGAAGCGCAGCACCGGATTGAGGTTGCGAAAGCCGTCCGGCCCGGCACGCAGCGCGAGCGCGCCGCCGATGATCCACAGCGCCGTGATGGCGCCCCAGGCCTCGCCGGGGATCTCGATCTGCCACAGCAGGCCGATGCACGCGCAGGCCAGGCCCAGCGCGACGCCGGAGGCGATGGCCGCGCCCGGGCCGAGCCCGCACAGGCGAGCCCATTCCCAGCCTGCGGCGGCGATCAGGATCAGCGTGAGCAACGCGAACGGCAACGTCGAGGCGGACATCAGGGCCGCTACCAGCAGCGCCAGCAACACCACCGCGGTGATCACGCGTTCACGCAGCATCGGGGCTCCCGGCCAGCACGGCCGCTTCGGTTTTCACGCCGCCGAACCGGCGGTCACGCGTGGCGTAGATCTTGAATGCGCGGTCGAGTTCCGTCTCGTCGAAGTCCGGCCACAGGCAATCGGTGAAGTGCAGCTCGGAATACGCCACCTGCCACAGCAGGAAGTTGCTGATGCGTACCTCGCCGCCGGTGCGGATGAAGAGATCGGGATCCGGCGCCTCGCGCTGCGCCATGTAGCGCGACAACGTGTCCTCGGTGAGGTCGCTGGCGGGCACGCCGGCCGCGATCGCGCGCTGGCAGGCCTGGACGATGTCCCAGCGGCCACCGTAGTTGAACGCCACCCACACGGTGATGCGCGTGTTGTGCGCGGTGGTGGACTCGGCGCGCTCCCACGCGTTGCGCACCGTCTGCGACACCGCGTCGCGGTCGCCGATGATGCGCACGCGCACGCCGTCGCCGGCGATCTTGGTGAGGTAGCGCGTCATCGCGCTGAGCACCAGGCCCATCAGGCCGGAGACTTCTTCCTCGGGCCGCTTCCAGTTCTCCGACGAGAACGCGAACACGGTCAGGTGCTCGACGCCGCGGTTGGCGCAGGCATTGATGGTGGCGACCAGCGCGTCGACGCCGTGCTTGTGCCCGAAGATGCGCGGCATGAAGCGCTTCTTGGCCCAACGGCCGTTGCCGTCCATGACGATGGCCACATGGCGCGGCACGTTGGGGTCGCGCGTCGGGGCCCCGAAGGTGGACACGGGCGGATTCACGGCGCGCTTCAAACCGCGAGGATCTCGGCTTCCTTGCCCTGCACCAGCTTGTCGATCTCGGCGATGGTGCGATCGGTCAGCTTCTGGATGTCGTCGACCAGGCGGCGCTCCTCGTCCTCGGTGACTTCCTTGTCCTTGAGCAGCTTCTTGCCGTGCTCGTTGGCTTCGCGGCGCAGGTTGCGCACGGCGACCTTCGAATCCTCGCCCAGGCCCTTGACGACCTTGGTCAGGTCCTTGCGGCGCTCCTCGGTCAGCGCGGGCATCGGCACGCGGATGATCTCGCCGGTGGTCGACGGGTTCAGGCCCAGGTCCGACTCGCGGATGGCCTTCTCGACCTTCGAGATCATCGGCTTTTCCCACGGCTGCACGCCGATGGTGCGGGCGTCGAGCAGCGACAGCTGCGCCACCTGGCTCAGCGGCACCGGCGAGCCGTAGTAGTCGACGTGGATCTGGTCCAGCATGCCCGGGTGGGCGCGGCCGGTGCGGATCTTCTGCAGTTCGGCCTTGAACGACTCGATGGTGCGGCCCATCTTGGTCTCGGCGGTCTTCTTGATGTCGGCGGTACTCATGATCTCTCGTCACTCCTCACAGCACACGACGCCGGACGTCGGCACCGTGCTTCGAACATGCATCCAGCGTCCGGCTCAGACGTGCACCAGCGTGCCTTCGTCCTCGCCCTGCACGACGCGCTTCAACGCGCCCGGCTTGAAGATGCTGAACACCTTGATGGGCAGGTTCTGGTCGCGGCACAGCGCGAAGGCGGTGGCGTCCATCACCTGCAGGTTGCGGCCGATGGCCTCGTCGAACGTGATCGACGTGTAGCGCGTGGCGTCGGGCACCTTCTTCGGGTCGGCCGTGTAGACGCCGTCCACCTTCGTCGCCTTGAGGACGATCTCGGCGCCCATCTCGGCGCCGCGCAGCGCGGCCGCGGTATCGGTGGTGAAGAACGGGTTGCCGGTGCCGGCGGCGAAGATGACGACCTTGCCCTCTTCGAGATACTGCAGCGCCTTCGGGCGCACGTAGGGTTCGACGACCTGCTCGATGGAGATCGCCGACATCACGCGGGCGACCATGCCTTCCTGGCGCATCGTGTCGGCCAGCGCGAGGGAATTCATCACCGTCGCGAGCATGCCCATGTAGTCGGCCGTGGCGCGGTCCATGCCGACCGAGCCGCCCGCGACGCCGCGGAAGATGTTGCCGCCGCCGATCACCACCGCCACTTCGGTACCCAGGCGCGTGACTTCCTGCACCTCCTGCACCATGCGGACGATCGTGGCCCGGTTGATGCCGTAGGCGTCGTCGCCCATCAGCGCTTCGCCGGAGAGTTTCAGAAGGATGCGCTTGTACGCCGGCATGGATGGATGGCTCCCGAAGGCGCTGGGTTCGTGATTCGGTCTTGCAGTGTAAGCCGGGGCCCGAAGGCCCCGACTCATTCTCTCGTGCTGCCGGACGGCTTTACTGGCCGCGGGCCGCAGCGACTTGCGCGGCGACTTCGTCGGCGAAGTTGTCGACCTTCTTCTCGATGCCTTCGCCCACGACGTAGAGCGTGAAGCCCTTGATCGTCGTGTTCGCGGCCTTGAGCATCTGCTCGACGGTCTGCTTGTCGTTCTTCACGAAGGTCTGGTTCAGCAACGAGACTTCCTTCAGGTACTTCGTGACCGAGCCCTCGACCATCTTGGCGACGATGTCGGCCGGCTTGCCGGACTCGGCAGCCTTGGCGGTGGCGACCGAACGCTCGGTCTCGACCAGGTGCGCGGGCACGTCGGCCTGCGACAGCGCCTTCGGCTTCATCGCCGCGACGTGCATCGCGACGTCCTTGGCGGCCGTGTCGTCGCCTTCGAACTGGACGACCACGCCGATGCGCGTGCCGTGCAGGTAGTGCGCCAGGCCGGCGTTCTCGACGCGCTGGAAGCGGCGGATCGACATGTTCTCGCCGATCTTGCCGACGAGCGCCAGGCGCACGGCGTCGACCGTCGAGCCTTCGAATTCGAGGGCGGACAGCGCGGCGACGTCGGCCGGGTTCTTCTCGGCGATCAGCTTGGCCATCTTGTTGGCGAAGGCGATGAAGTCGTCGTTCTTGGTGACGAAGTCGGTCTCGCAGTTGACTTCGACCATCGCGCCGACGCCATTGGCGACGTACGCGGCGACCACGCCTTCCGACGTGACGCGCGTGCCGGCGCCGGCGGCCTTGGTGCCGAGCTTGACGCGCAGGATCTCCTCGGCCTTGACGGCGTCGCCGTCGGCCTCGGTCAGGGCCTTCTTGCACATCATCATCGGCGCGTCGGTCTTGGCGCGCAGGTCAGCAACCATGCTTGCGGTAATCGCGGGCATCTTCAAACTCCATCATCTGCGCCGGCCAGTTTCGTGGCCGACAGTGAACAAATTGCTTCTCGGCTGTGAAAAGGGGGCCTACAAGCCCCCTGTGTCGCAGCCCCGGCACAAAACCGGGTTGGGGCATCAGCCTTCGGCGCCGACTTCGACGAATTCGTCGCCAGCGGCCGAGACCTGCTGCACGACGTCGTTCGTGGCGTTGGCCTTGCCTTCGAGCACGGCGTCGGCAACGGCCTTGGCGTACAGCGCCACGGCCTTGGCCGAGTCGTCGTTGCCCGGGATCACGTAGTCGATGCCCAGCGGCGAGTGGTTGGTGTCGACGACGCCGATGACCGGGATGCCCAGCTTGTTGGCTTCGAGGATGGCGATCTTGTGGTAGCCGACGTCGATCACGAAGATCGCGTCCGGCAGCGCGGCCATGTCCTGGATGCCGCCGATGTCCTTCTCGAGCTTGACCAGCTCGCGCTCGAACATCAGGGCTTCCTTCTTGATCACGGCCAGCGTGCCGGAATCCTTCTGGGCCTGCATGTCCTTGAGCTTCTTCAGCGAACCCTTGACCGTCTTGAAGTTGGTCAGCATGCCGCCGAGCCAGCGCTGGTCGACGTAGGGCATGCCGCAACGAGCGGCTTCCAGCGCCACCACTTCGCGCGCCTGGCGCTTCGTGCCGACCATCAGCACCGTGCCGCGCTTGGCGCTCAGCTGGCGGATGAACTTCAGGGCATTCTCGAACGCGGGCAGCGTCTTCTCGAGATTGATGATGTGGATCTTGTTGCGATGGCCGTAGATGTACGGGGCCATCTTGGGGTTCCAGAAGCGGGTCTGGTGTCCGAAATGGACGCCGGCTTCCAGCATTTCGCGCATGGATACAGACATGGAGTACTCCAAAGGTTGGGTCTAGAATCCCGGCATACATTGCATCGAGTGACACGGCTTACGGTTCTTCACCAGCCTTTCTACGTCACCTCGACCACAACACCTTGATTGCCGGGTTCGCGGATTTGGGACTTTTCAGCCCCGTTCTTGCCGAGCGACCGCGCAGTTTCCTGCTCAGCGACTTTCGCCGCCGAATGGCCACCCAGAAAAACCCAAAGAGTATAGCAGGCCGCACGCCGTCCTGCACCATTTCCGCCGCCGGCTTCCATTTCGACGTGGAGGTCCGATGAAGATCGCGGTGATCGGCGCCGGCATGGCCGGCGTCGCGGCCGCCCAGGCGCTCGCTTCCGACGGCCACGACGTGAGCGTGATCGAACGCCGCTCCAGCGTCGCCGAGGAGACCAGCTTCGCGCCCGCCGGCATCGCCGCCGCCGGCCTGGCCGCGCCGTGGCTGCCCGTGCCGAGCCGGCTGAAGGTCGTGGCCGGCCATGCCGACGAGGAAGCCCGCCTGCGCGGCATCGGCGCCGCGTTCGCCACGCCCGCGCTGTTCGGCAAGGGCGACGGCCCGGAGGCCGCGCGGCGCGCCGAGCGCGCGCTGGCGCTGCACCGGCTGCTCGCGATGGGCGTCGAGCGTATCGACGAGCTCGCCCGTTCGCTCGGACTGGACTTCGAGCGCTGCGACGGCCTGCTGCTGACGCTGGCCGACGGCGCCACCGCCGCGCAGGCCGAGGCCGCCGTCGCCTGGCTGCAGGAGGCCGGCGAAACGGCCGAATGGGCCGACGCCGCGCGCCAGCGCCAGCTCGAGCCCGGCCGCGCGGTGGCCGACGACGCCGCGCGCGCCGTCTGGCTGCCCAACGCCCGCGTCGGCAACACCCGCGAGTGGACGCAGCTGCTGCGCGCCCACGCGCAGCACCTGGGCGTGCGCTTCCTGTTCCAGCACGAGGTCGCGACGATCTCCGCCGGCCCGAAGCCGACCGTGAGCTTCGCCGCCGCCGGCGAGCCGGCGCGGGCCGAGACCTTCGACGCCGTCGTCGTCTGCGCCGCGCTCGAGTCGTCCCGGCTGCTCGCGCCGCTGGGCGTCAAGCTGCCTTGGAAGCCGATCCGCGGCTACTCGGTGACGGTGGCGCAGCACGTGCGCGAGGCCGCGCCCGATTCGGGCCCGCGCGCCGCGCTGCTGGACGTGCGCAGCGGCATCTCGATCAGCCGGCTCGGCGCACGTGTGCGCGTGGCCGGCGGACACGAGTCGGTGCCGGTGTCCGCCGCGGCGCCCGATCCCGGCGTGCCGCCCGCGAAGAAGTCGGTGCAGCCGCTGTACGAGGCGGTCGACACCGCCTTCCCCGGCGCGGTGAACTGGCAGCAGGCGCAGGTCTGGCAGGCGACGCGCGCGGCGCTGGCCGACGCGCTGCCTGCGGTCGGCGCCAGCGGCGTGCCGGGCGTCTGGCTCAACGCCGGCCACGCGCACCACGGCTGGGCACTGAGCCAGGCCGCGGCCGGGCTGCTCTGCACGATGATTGCCGGCGAGGCCGCGCCGCCCGAAGCGGCCGCCCTCGCCCCGCAACGATTGCGCTAGCCTGCCCTCCATGACGCCGCGCCGCCTGCTCGAAAGCCCCGAAGACATCGCGCTGTTCGACGACGCGACGACGCGCCACATCGAGCGGCGCGCGGCCGCGCGCCTGCCCGAGCACGCGCTGATGGCGCGCGCGGGCGTCGCGCTCACGCGTCTCGCGCGCGCGATCGCACCGCAGGCGCGGCGCGTCTGGATCGCGGCCGGGCCGGGCAACAACGGCGGCGACGGCCTCGTGCTGGCCACCGCCTTGCATCGCGCCGGCGTCGAGGTCGGCGTCACGCTGGTGGGCCACGCCGCGGGCCGCGCTTTGCCGCCCGATGCGGCGTGGGCGCTGGCCGAGGCGCGCGCGGCCGGCGTGGCGATCGGCATCGAGCTTCCCGGCGTCGACGCGCACATCGACCTCGGCGTCGACGCGCTGCTGGGCTTCGGCCAGACGCGCGCGCCCGAAGGCGCTCTTGCCCACGCCGTCGCCGCGCTCAACGCGCTGCACGCACCGGTGCTGAGCGTCGATGCCCCCACCGGCCTGGCGACCGCCACTGGCGCGCAGCTGGGCGACGTCGCCGTCCGCGCGACGCACACGCTGACGCTGCTGACGGCCAAGCCCGGCCTGTTCACCGGCGCCGGCCGCGAGCTCGCGGGGGAACTCTGGTTCGACGACCTGGGCGTCGTGCCGATCGAGGACGACCAGCCTGCGGCCACGCTCACCGGCGCGCACGCCGTCGCGCAACGCGTGCCGCACCGGCGGCAGGACGCCAACAAGGGCACGTTCGGCGATGTCCATGTCGCAGGCGGCGCGGCCGGCATGGTCGGGGCGTCGCTGCTGGCGGCGCACGCGGCCTCGCTCGCGGGCGCGGGACGCGTGCTGGTGCACGCGCATGCGAGCGACGCCGGCGGCGTGCTGCCGGTCGACGTGCGCCATCCCGAGCTGATGCTGCGGCCCGTCGCCGAATTGCAGAAGGCACTGCGCGACAACCGCAAGGCGACCATCGTCGCCGGCTGCGGCGGCGGCGACGACGTGGTCGCGGAACTCCCCGGCTGCCTGTCCAACGCGAGCCGGCTGGTGCTCGACGCCGACGCGTTGAACGCGATCGCGCGCGACACGGGCCTGCGCGCGCAGCTGCGCGCGCGAGGCGCGCGCGGGGCGGCGACGATCCTGACGCCGCATCCGCTCGAAGCCGCCAGGCTGCTGGACACGACCGCCGCCGCCGTGCAGGCCGACCGCTTCGGCGCCGCGCGCAAGCTCGCGGCCGACACCGGCGCCGTCGTCGTGCTCAAGGGCTCCGGCACGCTGATCGCGACGCCGGACGGCCGCGTCGCGGTCAATCCGACCGGCGACGCCCGCCTGGCCACGGCCGGCACCGGCGACGTGCTGGCCGGCTGGACCGGCGGCCTGTGGTCGGCCCAACCGGCGGGCGACGACGCGATGGCCCTCGCGTTCGAGGTCGCGCGCGCCGCGGCCTGGATCCACGGCCGCGCGTGCGATTTCACGGCCGGCGACCGCCTGCCGCTGGTCGCCGGCGAGCTGGCCGCGCACATGGCGCGCGCCGCACAGTCGCTCTGAACAGAAGGCGCGGCGGGAGCCGCGTCCGACCTGCTGCACTGCCCGGTTAGCCCGCGTCACGGAGCTGACACAAAGCCTTCCGTTCGGGCCGTGACTTTGTGCGCGGGCGTCGATATCTCCTGACGAGACGGCCGGATTTGCACTTCTTTTCCAGCCAAAGGACGCGTGCCGTCCAGTCGATAGTTCGCAGGAAACCGGAAAAAGGTTGCACGCCCGACTTAAGGGCATGCCCCGTTTTGCCGACAAGCCATGTTGGAACCGTCTCCTTTTTGCATCGCCCATGACTCTCGCGACCCATGCCCTGCCCCTTTCGACGCCCGCCCGACGCGGCGCGGCGGACAGGGCATGGGTCGCCGGAGCCCTTCTTCTGACACGACAGGCGCGGCCGTCCGCTGCCGACCGTCGCCTTGAAATCCACGTTCAGGAATAACAATGTCCCTCATCACCTCGCTGTCGACCTCGCAGATCGCCGCTCTCACCACGACGACGATCTCCGCTCTCGGAACCGCTGACTGGGCTGCCTTCAACACGGCCCAGATCCAGGCGCTGACGACAGCCCAGGTGGGGGCGATCTCCAGCACCGCGCTGTCGGCGATCGGCACGGCGCAGATCGCGGCGATGACGACGACCGACGTGGTCGCGCTGACGACCAGCAGCCTGCACGGCCTGACGACGACGCAGATCTCCGCGCTCGGCACCGACCAGGTCGCCGGCCTGACGACCACGCAGCTCGGCTCCCTCGCGACCGCGCAGGTCGCCGCGCTGACCAGCGACCAGATCGCCGGCCTGACGACCGCCGAGATCGTCGCGCTGACCACCGCCCAGACGGGCGCGCTGACCACGGCGCAGATCTCCGCGCTGACCACCAGCGAGATCGCCGCGATCTCGACCACCGACCTGCGCGCGATCGGCACCACGGCCTTCACGGCGCTGGGCTCCGACCAGCTCAACGCGCTGGTGAGCAGCCAGATCGTCGCGCTGACGTCCACGGAGATCGCCGCGCTGACCACCACGCAGATCGGCAGTCTCGGTTCGACCGCGCTCGACTCGCTGTCGACGGCGCAGGTCTCCGCGCTGACCACCACGCAGATCGGCGCGCTCAACACGACGCAGATCTCCACCCTGGGCACGCTGCAGGTCGCCGCGCTGACCAGCGCGCAGATCAGCTCGCTGTCGACGACGCAGGTGTCGTCCCTGACCAGCAACGAGATCCTTGCGCTGACGACGTCGCAGACAGTCGCGCTCAGGACCTCGCAGATCTCGGCGCTGACGACCGACCAGGTGCAGGCGCTGTCGACCAGCGACCTGCGCGCCTTCAATACCGTCGCGATCAACGCGTTCGGCTCCGACCAGCTCAATGCGCTGACGACGTCGCAGATCGGCGCGCTGACGACCGCGCAGGTCGCGGCGCTGACGACGGCGCAGCTGTCCAACCTCGCCACCGACAGCCTCAACGCGCTCGTGACGTCGCAGTTCGCCGCGATGTCGACCACGCAGGTCAACTCGCTGACGAGCGCGCAGGTCGCGGCCCTCGAGACGTCCGACCTGGCCTCGCTGAGCTCCAACCAGATCCGCGCGTTCGACACCGCCGACATCGTCGCGCTGACCACCGGCGAGATCGTCGCGCTGACCACGGCGCAGGCCGCGGCCCTGACCACCACGCAGGCCGCCGCGCTGACCACCGACCAGATCGCGATGCTGACGACCGCCGACGTGGCCGTCCTGAGCAGCGCCGTCGTCCACGCGTTGGGCACCGACCAGCTGAACGCGCTGGGCACCAGCCAGATGGCCGCGTTCACGACGGCCCAGGTGGCCGCGCTGTCGACCACGCAGATCGCCAGCCTGTCGACCGCCAACCTCGACGCCTTCGCCACCTCGCGCATCGCCGCGCTGACCAGCGCGCAGGTCGCCGCGCTGACCTCCGACCAGGTCGCCAACCTGACGACGGCCGACCTGGCCGCGCTCGACACCACGCAGATCCGCGCGCTCGGCTCGTCCGACATCGCCGCGCTGACCACCGATGAAGTCGCCGCGCTGGGCACCGCCCAGCTCAACGCGCTGACGACCGGCCAGATCGCCGCGCTGACGACCGACCAGGTCGCCGCGCTGACCACGGCCGACGTGCACGCGCTGGCCACCGCCTCGCTCGACGCGTTCTCGTCGAACCAGCTCAACGCGCTGACGACCGCGCAGATCGGCGCGCTGACCACCGCGCAGGTCGCCTCGCTGACCACCAGCCAGGTCGCGAACCTGGCCACCGCCTCGCTGGACGCGCTGTCGACGACGCAGTTCGCCGCACTGACCACCGCGCAGATCGGCTCGCTCACCACCGACCAGGTCGTCGCGCTGACGACCGACGAGATCCACGCGATGACGACGGCGCAGGCCGCCGCGCTGAAGACGGCCGAGATCGCCGCCCTCACGACCGACCAGCTCGCCGCGCTCAACACCACCGACCTGCGCGCCTTCGGCACCAGCGCCATCGACGCGCTGACCACCGCCCAGATCAACGCGCTGTCGACGAGCCAGATGGCCGCGCTGACCACCGCCCAGGTCGCCGGCATCACCACCACGCAGCTGGCGGCGCTGTCGACCGCCAATCTCGACGCGCTGAGCACCGCGCAGCTCGCCGCGCTGACCACCACGCAGCTGGCCAACCTGACGACCGACCAGGTCGCCGCCCTCACGACGGCCGACCTGGCCGCGCTGAGCACCAGCCAGATCCGCTCGCTGAACACCAGCGAGATCCAGGCGCTGACGACCGCCGAGGTCGCGGGCCTGACGACCGCCGCGGTCAGCGCGCTGTCGACCGCGCAGATAGCCGCGCTCACGACCGACCAGGTCGGCGCGCTGTCCACCAGCGACCTGCGTGCCCTGGGCACCGTCGCCCTCGACGCCTTCTCGACCGCCCAGCTCGACGCGCTGTCGTCGACGCAGATCGGCGCCCTCACGACCGCGCAGATCGCGGCGATGACGACGACGCAGATCGCGAGCCTGAACACCACCAACCTCGACGCGCTGTCCTCCGCGCAGTTCGCCGCGCTGACCACCGCGCAAGTCGCCAACCTGACGACCGACCAGGTCGCCGCGCTGACCACGGCCGACCTGGCCGCGATGTCGACCAACCAGATCCGCGCGCTCAGCACGGCCGAGATCCAGGCGATCACGACGGCCGACGTCGCCGCGCTGACCACCGCCGCGGTCAACGCACTGACGACCACGCAGATCGCCGCGCTGACCACCGACCAGGTGGCGTCGCTGTCGACGACCGACCTGCGCGCGCTGGGCACGGCCGCCGTCGACGCCTTCACCTCGAACCAGCTGAACTCGCTGACGACCACACAGGTCGCCGCGTTCTCGACGGCGCAGATCGCGTCGCTGACCACCAGCCAGATCGCCAGCCTTGCCACCGCCGCGCTCGACGCGCTGACGACGCAGCAATTCGCCGCGCTGACCACGGCCCAGATCGGCTCGCTGACGACCGGCCAGGCCGCCGCGCTGACGACCGACGAGATCCACGCGATGAGCACGGCGCAGGCCGCGGCGCTGAGGACCGCCGAGGTCGCCGTGCTGACCACCGACGAGCTGGGCGCGCTGACCACCGCCGACCTGCGCGCCTTCGGCACCGCCGCCATCCAGGCGCTCACGTCCGACCAGCTCAACGCGCTGTCGACGACGCAGATGGCCGCGCTGACCACCACGCAGGTGGCCGCCCTCAGCACCGCCGACCTCTCGGCGCTGTCGACCGCCAACCTCGAGGCGCTGACGACCACGCAGTTCACCGCCCTGACCACCACGCAGATCGCCTCGCTGACGACCGACCAGGTGTCCAACCTGACGACGTCGGACCTGGCCGCGATGAGCTCCAACCAGGTGCACGCATTGACCTCCTCCGACATCCAGGCCCTGACGACCGCGCAGATCGCCGCACTCACGACCGCGACGATGAATGCGCTGACCACCGCGCAGATCGCCCTGTTCACCACCGACCAGGTCGCCGCCATCACGACGGCCGACCTGCGCGCCCTGAACACGACGTCGCTCGACGCGCTCACCTCGGATCAGCTCAACGCGCTGACGACGACGCAGCTCGACGCGCTGTCGACGAGCGAGATCGCCGCGCTGACCACGAGCCAGATCGCCGGCCTGTCGACGACCAGCCTCGACGCGCTGACGACCGCGCAGGTCGCCGCGCTGACGACCAACCAGCTGGCGCACCTGACGACCGACCAGGTCGCCGCGCTGACGACCGCCGAGGTGGCCGGGCTGACGACCACGCAGATCCGCTCGTTCACGACCAGCAACCTGGCGGCGCTGACGACCGCCGAGATCCAGGCGCTGACGACGGCGCAAGCCAACGCGCTGGCGACCGGCCAGGTCGCCGCGCTGACCACCGACCAGGTCGCCGCGCTGACCTCGGCCGACCTGCGCGCCCTCGGCACCGCCGCAGTCGACGCGCTGACCTCCAGCCAGCTCAACGCACTGACGACCGACCAGATAGCCGCGCTGACCACGGCACAGGTCGCCGCGCTGACGACGGCGCAGCTGTCGCACATCAACACGACCAACGTCGACGCGCTGACGACGGCCCAGATGGCCGCGCTGACCACGACGCAGATCGCCGCGCTGACCTCGGTGCAGATCACCGCGCCGCTGACGACCGCCCAGGTCGCGGCACTGACGACGGCGCAGGCCGCCGCGCTGACGACCTCGCAGATCGCCAACCTGTCGACCGACCTCGTCCAGGCGCTGACGACCACCGACCTGCGCGCGCTCGGCACCACCGCGATCGACGCGTTCACGTCCGACCAGCTCAATGCGCTGTCGACCACGCAGATGGCCGCGCTGACGACCACGCAGATCGCCAACCTGACGACGGCCCAGGTCGCCGCGTTGTCGACGACCAACCTCGATGCGCTGTCGACGACGCAGATCGCCTCGCTGACGACCAGGGAGATCGGCGCGCTGACGACCGACCAGGTCGCCGCGCTGACGACGGCCGACGTCGTCGCGCTGACGACCAGCCAGATCCGCGCGATCACCACCGGCGACCTGCAGGCGCTGACGACCGCCGAAGTGGCCGCGCTGACGACGGCGCAGGCCAACGCGCTGTCGACCGCACAGGTCGCGTCGCTGACGACCGACCAGGTCGCCGCGCTGACGACGACCGACCTGCGCGCGCTCGGAACGGCCGCGGTCGATGCGCTGACCTCGACCCAGCTGAATTCGCTGACGACCGACCAGGTCGCCGCCTTCACGACGGCCCAGATCGCCGCGCTGACGACCTCGCAGATCGCCACCCTGGCCACCGCGACGCTCGATGCGCTGACGACGGCGCAGTTCGCCGCGCTGACGACGACGCAGATCGGCTCGTTCACGACCGACCAGGTCGTCGCGCTGACGACCGCCGAGATCGCCGCCCTGGCGACCGCGCAGGCCGCGGCCCTCCAGACGACCGAGATCGCCGCGCTGACCACCGATGAACTGGCCGCGCTGAGCACGAACGACCTGCGCGCCCTCGGCACGACCCAGGTCGACGCGCTGACGTCCAACCAGCTCAACGCGCTGTCGACGACCCAGGTGGCCGCGCTGACCACGACGCAGCTGTCCAACCTGACGACGGCGCAGGTCGCCGCGCTGTCGACGACCAACCTCGACGCGCTGACGACCACGCAGATCGGCTCGCTGAAGACCACGGAAATCGCCGCGCTGACGACCGACCAGGTCGCCGCGCTGACCACCGCCGAACTGAACGCGCTGGGCTCCAGCCAGCTGCGCGCGCTGTCGACGGCAGACATCCAGGCGCTGACGACGACCGAGATCGCCGCGCTGTCGACCGCCGCTGCCAATGCGCTGTCGACGACCCAGATCGCCGCGCTCACCTCCGACCAGATCACGTCGCTGTCGACGACCGACCTGCGCGCGCTGAGCACCGCCTCGATCGACGCGATCGGCACCGTGGCGCTCAACGCGCTGACGACGACTCAGATGGCCGCGCTGACGACGGCGCAGGTCGCCGCGCTGACGACCACGCAGGTCGCCAACCTCGGCACGACCAACCTCGACGCGCTGGGCACCGCCCAGATCGCGGCGCTGACCACGACGCAGATCAACGCGCTGACGACCGACCAGATCGCCAACCTGACCACGACGGACGTCGCCGCGCTGACGACCAGCCAGATCCGCGCGCTCAGCACCAGCGACCTGCAGGCGCTGACGACCGACGAGATCGGCGCGCTGACGACGGCGCAGGCCAACGCCCTGTCGACGGCCCAGATCGCCGCGCTGACCACCGACCAGGCGGCCGCGATGTCGACCGCCGACCTGCGTGCCCTGAACACGGCACAGGTCGACGCGCTGACCTCGAACGACCTCAACGCGCTGACGACCAGCCAGGTCGCCGCGTTCTCGACGGCCCAGATCGCCGCGCTGACCACCAGCCAGATCGCCAGCCTCGGCTCGACGACGCTGGACGCGTTGACGACCGCGCAGTTCGCCGCGCTGACGACGAGCCAGATCGGCTCGCTCACGACGACCCAGGTCACGCAGCTGACGACCACCGAGATCGCCGCGCTGTCGACCGCCCAGGCCGCCGCCCTGAAGACCTCGGAGATCGCCGCGCTGACCACCGATGAACTGGCCGCGCTGACGACCAACGACCTGCGCGCCCTCGGCACCACGCAGATCGACGCGCTGACGTCCGACCAGCTCAACGCGCTGTCGACCACGCAGATGGCCGCGCTGACGACCAGCCAGGTCGCCAACCTGACGACCAGCCAGATCGCCGCGCTGTCGACGACCAACCTCGACGCGCTGTCGACCGTCCAGATCGCCGCGCTGACCACCACGCAGGTCAACGCGCTGACCACCGACCAGGTGGCCGGCCTGACCACGGCCGACCTGGCCGGCCTGACGACCACCCAGATCCGCGCGCTCAACACCGCCGACATCCAGGCCCTGACGACGACCGAGATCGCCGCGCTGTCGACGACCCAGACCAACGCGCTGACGACGACGCAGATCGCCGCGATCACCAGCGACCAGATCACGTCGCTGTCGACCGCCGACCTGCGCGCGCTGAGCACGCTGTCGGTCGACGCGCTCACCTCGACGCAGCTGAACGCGCTGACGACGACGCAGGTCGCCGCGTTCTCGACCGCCCAGGTCGCCGCGCTGACGACCAGCCAGGTCGCCAGCCTCGCGACCGCCACGCTCGACGCGCTGACCACGCAGCAGTTCGCCGCGCTGACGACGACGCAGATCGGCTCGCTGACGACCGACCAGGTCGCCAGCCTGACGACCACGGAGATCGCCGCCCTGACGACCACCCAGGCCGCCGCGCTCAAGACCGCCGAGATCGCCGCCCTGACGACCAGCGAGCTGGCCGCGCTGTCGACGACCGACCTGCGTGCCCTCGGCACGACCCAGGTCGACGCGCTGACGTCCGACCAGCTCAACGCGCTGTCGACCACGCAGATGGCCGCGTTGACGACCACCCAGGTCGCCAACCTGACGACCAGCCAGATCGCCGCGCTGTCGACGACCAACCTCGACGCGCTGTCGACCATCCAGATCGCCGCGCTGACCACCACGCAGGTCAACGCGCTGACCACCGACCAGGTGGCCGGCCTGACGACGGCCGACCTGGCCGGCCTGACGACCGCGCAGATCCGCGCGCTCAACACCGCCGACATCCAGGCCCTGACGACGGCGGAAGTCGCCGCGCTGACGACGGCCCAGGTCAACGCGCTGAGCACCACGCAAGTCCACGCGCTGACGACCGACCAGGTCGCCGCGCTGTCGACGACCGACCTGCACGCGCTCGGCACGACCTCGATCGACGCCCTGTCGACGGCCCAGCTGGACGCCCTGACGACGACGCAGGTCGGCGCGCTGACGACGGCGCAGCTGGCCTCGATGACGACGACGCAGATCGCCAGCCTCAGCACCGCCACGCTGGACGCGCTGTCGACGACGCAGTTCGCCGCGCTGACGACGACGCAGATCGGCTCGCTGACGACGGATCAGGTGTCCGCGCTGACGACGTCCGAAGTCGCCGCGATGACGACCAACCAGATCCGCGCGCTGAACTCGAACGAGCTGCAGTCGCTGACGACGGTGGAAGTCGCCGCGCTGACGACCGCGCAGCTGAACGCGCTGACGACGAGCCAGATCTCGTCGCTGACCACCGACCAGGTCAGCTCGATCACGACGACCGACCTGCACGCGCTGAGCACCGTCTCGGTGGATGCGCTGACGTCCAACCAGCTCAACGCGCTGACCACGACCCAGGTCGCCGCCTTCTCGACCGCGCAAGTGGCCGCGATGACGACGTCGCAGATCGCCAGCCTCGCCTCGGCCACGCTGGACGCGCTGACCACGCAGCAATTCGCGGCGCTGACGACCAACCAGATCGGCTCGCTCACGACCAGCCAGGTCACGCAGCTGACGACCACGGAGATCGCCGCGCTGACGACCGCCCAGGCCGCCGCGCTGAAGACCGCCGAGATCGCCGCGCTGACGACCGATGAACTGGCCGCGCTGACGACGAACGACCTGCGTGCCCTGGGCACGGCGGCCGTCGACGCCTTCACGTCCGACCAGCTCAACGCGCTGTCGACCACGCAGATGGCCGCGCTGACGACCACCCAGGTCGCCAACCTGACCACCACGCAGCTGGCCGCGCTGTCGACCACCAACCTGGACGCGCTGACCACGACGCAGATCGCCGCGCTGACGACCAACCAGGTCGCCAACCTGACGACCGACCAGGTCGCCGCCCTGACCACGGCCGACCTGGCCGCGCTGACGACCAACCAGATCCGCGCGCTCAACACGACCGAGCTGCAGGCGCTGACCACGGCGGAGATCGCCGCGCTGACGACGGCCCAGGCCAACGCGCTGACGACGACGCAGGTGCATTCGCTGACGACCGACCAGGTCGCCGCGCTGACCACCACCGACCTGCATGCGCTGGGCACGGCCGCCATCAACGCCTTCTCGACGGCCCAGCTCGACGCCTTCACGACGACGGAGATCGCCGCGCTGTCGACCGCGCAGGTCGCCTCGATGTCGACGACGCAGGTTGCCAGCCTGAGCAGCGCCAGCCTCGACGCGCTCACGACGACGCAGGTCGCCGCGCTGACGACCACGCAGATCGGCTCGCTGAGCACGGCCCAGGTGTCCAACCTGACGACGGCGGAAGTCGCCGCCCTGACGACCAACCAGATCCGTGCGATCAACACGACCGACCTGCAGGCGCTGACGACCGCCGAGGTGGCCGCGCTGACGACCGCCCAGGCCAACGCGCTGACGACGGCCCAGGTGCATTCGCTGACGACCGACCAGGTCGCCGCGCTGACCACGACCGACCTGCGCGCGCTCGGCACGGCCGCCATCGACTCGATGACGTCCGACCAGCTCAACGCGCTGACGACGACGCAGGTCGCCGCGCTGACGACCGCGCAGATCGCCTCGCTGACGACCGCGCAGATCGCCGCGCTCGCCACCGCGTCGCCGCTCGACGCCCTGACGACGGCGCAGTTCGTCGCGCTGACGACGGCGCAGATCGGCTCGCTGACGACCGCGCAGGCCGCCGCGCTGACGACCGCCGAGATCGCGGCGATGACGACGGCCCAGGCCGCCGCCCTCAAGACCGCCGAGATCGCCGCGCTGACCACCGACCAGCTGGCCGCGCTGTCGACGAACGACCTGCGTGCCCTGGGCACGGCGGCCGTCGACGCCCTCACGTCCGACCAACTGAACGCGCTGTCGACGACCCAGATGGCCGCGCTGACGACCACCCAGGTCGCCAACCTGACGACGGCCCAGGTCGCCGCGCTGTCGACGACCAACCTCGACGCGCTGACGACCGTGCAGGTCGCCTCGCTGAAGACGACGGAGATCGCCGCGCTGACGACCGACCAGGTCGCCGCGCTGACGACGGCCGACGTGGCCGCGCTGACCACCGCGCAGATCCGCGCGATCACCACCGCCGACCTGCAGGCCCTGACGACGACGGAAGTCGCCGCGCTGACGACGGCCCAGGCCAACGCGCTGACGACGAGCCAGGTGTCCTCGCTGACGACCGACCAGGTCGCCGCGCTGACCACGGCCGACCTGCACGCCCTCGGCACGGTCGCCATCGACGCCTTCACGTCGAACCAGCTGAACGCGCTGTCGACCACGCAGACGGCCGCCCTCTCGACCGCGCAAGTGGCCGCGATGACGACGTCGCAGGTCTCCAGCCTGAGCACGGCCAACCTCGACGCGCTGACGACCAGCCAGTTCGCCGCGCTGACGACCGCGCAGGTGTCCAACCTGACGACCGACCAGGTCGCCAACCTGACCACGGCCGACCTGGCCGCGTTGACGACCACGCAGATCCGCGCGCTCAACACGACGGAGCTGCAGGCCCTGACGACGACGGAAGTCGCCGCCCTGACCACGGCGCAGGCCAACGCGCTGACCACCGCCCAGGTGTCCTCGCTGACGAGCGACCAGGTCGCCGCGCTGACGACGAACGACCTGCGCGCCCTGAGCACGGTCGCGGTCGATGCCTTCACGTCCAACCAGCTCAATGCGCTGACGACGGCGCAGGTGGCCGCCCTGTCGACCGCGCAGGTCGCCGCGATGACGACGGCGCAGGTGTCCAACCTGAGCACGTCCAGCCTCGACGCCCTGACGACGACGCAGTTCGCCGCGCTGACGACCACCCAGGTCGGCGCGCTGACGACGGCCCAGGTCGCCGCCCTGACCACGGACGAGATCCACGCGCTGACCACGGCCCAGGCCGCGGCGCTGAAGACCGCCGAAGTGGCCGCGCTGACGACCGACCAGCTCGCCGCGCTGACGACGACCGACCTGCGCGCCTTCGGCTCCAGCGCCGTCGACGCGCTGACCTCGACGCAGCTGAACGCGCTGTCGACGACGCAGGTCGCCGCCTTCACGACCGCGCAAGTGGCCGCGCTGACGACCGCGCAGCTGGCCGCGCTGTCGACGACCAACCTCGACGCGCTGACGACCGTCCAGGTCGCCGCCCTGACGACCGCGCAGGTGTCCAACCTGACGACCGACCAGGTCGCCAACCTGACCACGGCCGACCTGGCCGCGCTGACGACGACGCAGATCCGCGCGCTCAACACGACCGAGATCCAGGCGCTGACGACGACGGAAGTCGCCGCCCTGACCACGGCCGCCGCGAACGCGCTGACGACGGCGCAGATCGCCTCGCTGACCACCGACCAGGTGAGCGCGCTGTCGACGAGCGACCTGCGCGCCCTCGGCACCGCCGCCATCGACGCCTTCACGTCGAGCCAGCTGAACTCGCTGACGACGTCGCAGGTCGACGCGCTGACGACCGCCCAGGTCGCCGCCCTGACGACGGCCCAGGTGTCCGCCCTGAGCACGACCAACCTCGACGCGTTGACCACCAGCCAAGTCGTCGCGCTGACGACCGCGCAGGTGCACGCGCTGACGACCGACCAGGTCGCCGCCCTGACGACGACGGAAGTCGCCGCCCTGACGACGGCCCAGGCCTTCGCCCTGAGCACGACGCAGATCGCCGCGCTGACGACCGACCAGGCCTTCGCGCTGAGCACGGCCGACCTGCGTGCCCTGAGCACGGAGGCGGTCGATGCCCTGACCACGGCGCAGCTGAACGCGCTGGCGACGGATCACATCAACGCCTTCACGACCACGCAGGTGGCCGCGCTGACGACCGCGCAGATCTCCAGCCTGAACACGGCCAGCCTCGACGCGCTGGCGACCGTCCAGTTCGCCGCCCTGACGACCACGCAGGTGGCCGCCCTGACGACGGATCAGGTCGCCGGACTGACGACGGCCGACTTCGCCGCCTTCGGCAGCAACCAGATCCGCGCACTGACCACCAGCGAGATCGTCGCGCTGACGACCGACGACATCGCCGCGATGTCGACGATGCAGGCCAACGCGCTGACGACCGCGCAGATCGCCGCGCTGACCACCGACGAGGTGACGTCGCTGTCGACGAGCGTGCTGCACGCGCTGAACACCGCTTCGATCGAGGCCTTCACGACGACGCAGCTCGACGCCCTGGCGACGGATCACATCGCCGCGTTCACGACCGCGCAAGCGGCGGCCCTGACCACGGAGCAGATCTCCAGCCTGTCGACGAGCAACCTCGACGCCTTCGGCACCGCGCAGTTCGCGGCGCTGACGACGGCCGAAGTGGCCGCGCTGACGACCGACCAGGTCGCCGCGCTGCAGACGGCCGACCTGGCCGCGCTGAGCACGGCGCAGTTCCAGGCGTTCAGCTCCGACCAGGTTGCCGCGCTGACGACGACGGAGGTCGCCGCCCTGACGACGGCCGACATCGCCGCCATGACGACGACGCAGTTCCACGCGTTCACGACCGACCAGGTCGCGGCGCTGACGACCGCCGAAGTCCACGCGCTGTCGACCGATGCCGTCCACGCCATGACCACCGACCAGATCGCGGCCTTCACCACGAGCGACATCCAGGCGCTGACGACCGCGCACATCGCGGCCTTCACGACGGATCACATCGCCGCGCTGACGACCTCGGAGGCCGCCGCCTTCACGAGCACGGAGTTCGCCGCGCTCAGCACGGCCCACATCGCCGCGTTCACGACGGATCAGATCGCGCACTTCACGACGACGGAAATCGCCGCGTTCTCGACGGCCCAGATGCACGCGCTGACGACCGACCAGATCATGGCCTTCGTGACCGACACGATCCAGGCCTTCACGACGACCGACCTGCACTCGCTGACGACGACGCAGTCGAACGC
>Ga0302317_10000254_pt1 | contig 49390 bp, 46 predicted proteins | sample III_Palsa_N3_3_FD_200450 | JGI IMG/M metagenome (GOLD analysis project Ga0302317, IMG submission 200450) | Peat permafrost microbial communities from Stordalen Mire near Abisko, Sweden - III_Palsa_N3_3 | ecosystem: Environmental > Terrestrial > Soil > Palsa > Peat permafrost | place: Sweden...
CACCCACGTGCCAGCTCACAATACCCAATCCGGTGTCGATGCGCCCCTCCTCACTGCTGTGGGCGGCGTGCTAAGGTGCGCGCCCGCCGGAGCAACCTGCCCCCCTATAATTTGCATCTGGCGCCGGCACCCATCCGGTACAGGCTCAAGGAGTCCGACAGTGGCCGAAGTGGAGATACACGCCCATCCTCACGAGGGCGATGAATTTGGCAAGCGCGTCGGCATCGCGGTCGGCGTCATTGGCATTGTGCTTTCGGTAGTGACCATTCTTTCGCACCGTGAGCACACGGCTGCCGTGGTTCAGCAAACCAAGGCCAATGACAGCTGGGCTTACTATCAGGCCAAGAAGATTCGAGAGTATGCAGCCACCGCCTCCATTCGAACTGTTGAGGCGCTCGGAACGGATGCTGGCAAAGTAAAGACTGCAAGCGATGCCTTTGCTGCCGAGCATGACAAATTTGTGAGCGATGCGACCGCGCTTGAGAAGGATGCGACGAGCAAGCAGGAGGGTTCCGAGCACTCTGAAGTGCGCGCGCTCTATTACGATATTGGCGAGGGCTTCCTGGAGCTCGGTCTGGTCCTCTCCTCGCTATACTTTCTCGCGCGCAAGCGCTTCTTCCCGGTCTTGGGCGGCGTTGCCGCGCTGCTGGGCGCAGTTGTGGCCGTCGTAGGCATGTTGCCGTGGACGTGCTTAACGTGGTTATCGCAGTTGTTTAGAGTGCACTGACATCTACAGTCAGACCGCGGGCGGGGTAATGACAATCACTGTCGATCACGGCGACGCCGTGGCGGGGTTCAATACCCTCACAACAGGCCATGGGGCCGGCCGATTGGCAAATGAGGCGCAGGCGGTGTCCGGATACCGTGTGCACAGCGTGGGTTACCCGTGACCCTCCCAGCCACAATCGAGCGCGCGCCTGAGGGGCTCGATGGTCTGCGGGTGGTGGCGCTGTTCAAGTTTGGCAAGGCACTGCTGCTAATGGCCACGGCCTACGGGGAGTCGCGGCTGCTGAATCCGCAGGTGGCGGCGCGGCTCACGCAATGGTCGGAGACACTGAACGATCATTTCGCCCAAAGACTCGCGCAGCAGGCGCTCGAGTGGGTCAGCAATCTCAGTGCGACCACGATCGATGGATTTTTGTTGATCACCATGGCCTACACCGCGCTGGTATTGCTCGAGGGGTTTGGCCTCTGGCGGCGTCGTCGCTGGGGCGAATGGCTGACAGCGATCGCCACGAGCCTGTTTATACCGTTTGAATTGTGGAAATTGATCTTCAGGCCAGGACACCGTCCCGCACTGCTGGCACTGGTCATGCTGGTCAACATCTCGATCGTGCTCTACCTGGCATGGCACCTGCGTCGCGGGCGGCGCGGCGCCGTGCGCTAGATGCTGCACGTGCAGCGGCGCAGGTGAGGCCTTGAACGCGCTGTTCCTGCTGCGCGAGACGGTGCGCGATCTGGCGCTGCCGCCTGCCGGCCCGCTGCTCATCATCTTAGCGGGGCTGTGGCTGCTGCGATCCCGCCCGCATCTGGGACGCGCTCTGGCGCTCGGCGGCGCGCTGCTGCTGTGGCTCTTGGCCACACCCGTGATCGCGGATCGGCTGGAGCGGCTGGCCGAGCGCTATCCGCCGCTCTCGCTGGCGCAGCGCCCTGAGGCTGAGGCGATCGTGATCCTGAGCGGCAGTGCGCGCACCGATGCGCCTGAGTACGGTACGGATGCGCCGAATCCGGAGACCCTCGAGCGCATGGCCTATGGCGCCTATGTGGCGCACGCGACGGGCCTTCCGGTACTCGTCACCGGCGGTCTGCTCTACCAGCGGCGGCCGATAGCCGCTGCGATGGCACAATTTCTCGAGCGCGACTTTAATACGCCGGTCCGCTGGGTTGAGGGTCGCGCGCGCGACACTCACGAGAACGCGCTGTTCAGTGCGGCGCTGCTCAAGCCTGCGGGCATACAGCGCATTATCCTCGTGACCGGCGGCATGCACATGGCGCGCTCGGTCGAGGAGTTTCGGACCGCCGGGTTCGAAGTCATTGCCGCGCCGGTGCACCTGCTGGCCCGCGAGTCCTGGACACCCCTGCGTGTGATTCCCGAGATCGAAGCGCTCGAGCGCAGCCACTCCGCCCTGTATGAGCTGCTCGGCCGCCTCGTACTCGCGATCAGGAGCGCCCTTTGACGAGTCGGTGACTCAGTAGCTCCTGGTGGAGCTTCAGGCTGCCGCCAGTTCACGGCCAATGCGCAGCACCGCTTCGAGAAACAGCTGCAGGTCCGCCGTGCGGGTGCGGTGGTTGGAGATGGCGACCCGTAACCAGTAATGCCCGCGCAAGGTCGTGTAGGTGGGTACTGCAATACCGGACTCGTGCAGCCGGATCAGCAACTCTTCATTGAGCGCATCGGCCGCCTTGTCGCTGGCACCGCTGCGGCGGTAACGGAAGCAGACGATATTCAGACCCGCTGGCGCCAGTAGCTCAAGTTCAGGCTGCTGCGCGATAAGTTCGGCGAGCATCCGGGCCTGAGCGATGTTCTGATCGATGAGACGTCCATACTTATCCAGTCCATGCTCCTTGAACGAGAGCCAGACCTTCAGTGCCTTGAAGCCGCGCGAGAGCTGCACGCCGTAGTCGCTGAACCACACGCCATCGCCTGCAAGTCCGCGCGCCAGATGCTTGAGATAGGCAGGTGTCAGCGCAAAAGTCGAGCGGTGCAGCTCCCGCTCGCGCACCAGTACGCAACCGGCTTCGAAGGGCACGTGCAGCCACTTATGCAGGTCCAGGGCAATTGAGTCCGCCCGCTCGATGCCAGAGAACAGGCCGCGATGGGTCTTCGAGAGCGTCGCGACTGCACCGATCGCCCCATCGACATGAAACCACAACTGCTCGCGAGCACAGATTGCGGCCAGCTCGGCCAGGTCATCGACCGCGCCGGTATTGATCGTGCCCGCGGTGCCGATCACCGCGCACGGTTGCAGTCCGGCGCGACGATCCTCGGCAATCATGTCCGTAAGCACATCGGCGCGCATGCGGAACTGCTCATCGACCGCCACCTTGCGCAGCGCTCGGGTACCGTGGCCCAGCAGCTCGAGGGCCTTCTGGATGCAGCTGTGAACCTCGGCCGAGGCGTAGAAGCGCAGCGCCTTGGGCAGGCTCGCGACGCCCTCGGCACGCACGTCAATGGGCGCGGTCGCGGTTCGCGCCACGGCAAGGCCCACCAGATTGGCCATCGATGCGCCACTGACCAGCAATCCGGCCCCACCTGCGGGCATGCCGATGAATTCGCGGCACCAGTCGATGACCTGGGTCTCGACCTGGACCGCCACGTGACTGCCTCCGCCGCAGTTTGGATTCAGGGTTGCGGCCAGGAAGTCACCCAGCGCGCCAAATGCGGTGCCATTACCCATGTACCAGCCCCAGAAGCGCGGATGGGTATTGCCCATCTGCCAGGGCTCAACCCATTCCCGATAGTGCTGGTAGGCGAGCTCGGCGCCCTGGGGCTCGCGTGGTGCCGGCTGCTTGAATTTCTCCAGTATCGCCTGGGGTGTAGGGCGCCACACCGGTTGCTCGCGCCGCTGCGCCATATAGTCAAAGGCATCATCGACGGCCCGATGGGCCAGTGCCCGCATCGGTGCCCAGTCACCGGGATCCAGAGTCTCTTCGGGCAATGCGCTCATGATGATTTGGCCCCCGCGCAGCACATGCTGCCGGCGCCATTTTAGTCGATCACAAGCCGGAGCGGTTTGCTCCGGCGAGCGCTCGGGAGCCTAGACGAGCTGCAGGTCGAGTGGCGTAGTACCCGGGAAGACCTGCTGGAGTGCATCGGGCGACAGTGACCACATCGAGCGGAACATGCCGCCGAGCACACTGCGGTACTCGTTGAGCACCGGATAGTCGCGATTCTGGAACAGCGTGTTGACCGCTACGCGCTGCTGACGGCCGGCGATCTGGCCGCCGTGGATGCTGCCACCGAGCACCCAGTAGACCGAGCCATGGCCATGATCCGTGCCGCCGTTGCCATTTTCCCGGAACGTGCGGCCGAACTCCGAGACCACGACCACGACGGTGTTGCGCCACTCGCTGCCCAGCGTGTCCGCCAGCGTTGAGAGGCCCCCGGCCAGATTCTGCAGGTTGTTGGCCAGGTTGCCCTGGGCTGAGCCTTGATTCACATGCGTATCCCAGCCACCGATGTCGACGAATCCCAGGCCATACTTGTCCCGCATCAGCCGACCGATGCCATCGGCCTCCAGCGCGAAGCCCTTGGTCGTGATCGCGCCGCGGTTCGCGGCCGTCATCTCCTCCTGCATCGTCTGCGAAACCTCTTTTCGCAGCTCCAGGCCGTCGGTAACGGCCGCCTCGAGATGGTTGCCCGAATACATGCTCGCCAGCAGCGCACTCTGCCGATCGTCAAACACGGGCTTGCCGACCGAGCGCAGTGAGATGTTGGGAATGTCCACCGTCCCTTTGAATGAGAGGGGCAGGGCGTCGGTAAAGGAAATAGGTGCCGGGCCGGTAAGTTGAGCGGCCAGGCGCGCCAGAAAGCCCGAGGTGTAGTTGCGGGTTGCGCCCAGCGGCTGGCCAAGCTCGATGCTGTCCTGCGTCTCAAAGTGACTGCGGGTCAGATCCTCGGTACCGGCGAAGGGAATGAAGGCGAGCTCGCCACGCTTGTACATGGCCCCCATGGGATCGCGTACTGCCGGCGCGATGGCCCAGTCAGAATCCAGCGCCAGCGCGCCGGTGGCGCTCTGCGGATCCGGTCGTGCAATGGCGATTTTTGGCCGTGTCGCGTAGTAGTCGCTGCTGCTGTAGGGAATCAGCAGATTGGCGCAGTCGTAGCCGCCGCGCAGAAACACCAGCAGGAAGCGTCCCTTGGCCGGATCGGCGGCCCACAGCCGGCCGGCAAAGGCGCCGGCGGTAGCGGCACCCGCGGCGCATAAGAATTCGCGGCGTTTCATGTGAAGCTCCTGATCTGATACGGACCTGGATTTTGAAAAGAGTCGGTCCGGAGTTGCTGCTGCGGCGCCTTCATCGGTAGTTGAACTCCGGCGAGGCCAGCAGAAAGGTATTCCACTCCTGCGGGGATGCGGTCTGCGCCAGGGTGCTGACCGTAGTCGGCGAGAGCAGTGGCTCGATGGCATCGAAGTACAGCCGGTTCGAGAGTTGCGGGAAGCCGCCGGGAGCTGGCGTGCCGCCATCCTCCGGATTAAACAGACCGGCGTTGCCCGAGCCGATCTGGCGCGCGATTTCAAATCGCTTGCTCATCTGGCCGGAGCTCGCCCACCCGGTTTCAGTGAGCGCATAGCCATCGGGTGTCTGGTGATTGAAACTGCGCTCGCCCAGGCCGTTGACCCAGCCGATGGCCGGCTTGGTATTGGTAATGGGATGGGTATCGTAGGCCAGACGCAGGGCGGAGACGACGTAGTGCTCCGGATCCTTGAACTTGCTGCCTAGCGAGGCCTCGAACTCCGGGGAGTTGAACAGCGTGCGCAGCACCGCTGAGATCTGCCCATCGGTGGCCTGGAAGGTCTGTGCCATGCGAGCGATCAGCGCCGGCGGCGGATTATCCGATACAAAGTAGGCGGCCAGCTTGCGCGAGATGAATCGTGCGCAGGCCGGCTGCCGGACCAGCAGGTCCACGGCCTGTTCCACTTCGCCAAAGCCGCGCCCGCCGATTTCCTTGCCCAGCAGCACTTTGGTGCCAAAATCATGGCGCGCCGGATTGAATTCGAACGCGCCAGAGTGCACGTAGTAGCCTTGCAGTTCGCGGCGCAGCTTGGGCTCTTCGGGTTTGTTGCGCACGCCGACCCCGGTGAGAATCCGCGCCAGATTCTGCACATCCTGCTGCGTATAGCCGCCATCGACACCCAGGGTGTGCAGCTCCATGAGCTCGCGCGCGTAATTCTCGTTGATGTGGCCAACGGCATTTTGCGCATTGTCCAGATACTCGAGCATCGCCGGGTGCTTGAGGGTTGCCAGTACCAGATCCCGGAAACGTCCGAGCGCGTGCGGGCGAATGGCCTCTTCGGCGTAGTCACCGACCAGCCAGCGCAGGTTGGCCTTGTAGACATAGACATTGAAATGATTGAGCCAGAACCACTCCATCTGTTCCCGCAGTTGGTCCGAGGAGTAGATGGCACGCAACATCTCGCGTCTCTCCGCCTGATAATCCAGGCGGTTGCCTTCCTCATCGAGTGCCTTGCGGGCCTGCTCCTTATCGGGCGGATTGGGCAGGGCATTGATGTCCTTGCGGCGCTGCTCCACATCGTAGAGCACGGTGTTGGCTTCGACGTGACTCACCGGCAGGGCCGCGATCTGCGCCGCGATCGCATCCGGCAGCGTGCCGCGATCCTCCAGCTGTGCGTTGAGAAAGCCCTCGCGACCGAGCAAGCGGTATTGAGCCACGGTCGCTTCATCCAGGCCGAAGGTGACGCGGTTGAGCCACAGCGCATCCTCGCGTGTGAGTACTGGTCCTTCAGCGCGCAGATCGGGCCGTGCCGGCTTCTGGGCGCAGGATGCGATCAGGATCGCGCCTGCGCTCAGGCTCGCGATCAGCCACGGTCTGGCTCTGCGGGGCTGCCAACGCTCTGGCATGGCAATCATCGTCCTCTGGCTACTGGCACGGTCTCATAAGTTGGCGCTAAACGAAGGGCTTTGTCCCGTGACATTCCCTTCATCCGGGCCATTTAACACTGTGTAGCGGCGCCGGCGAATGGCCCACGCCACAGATCCCAACGGCGCCGGAGCCTGCTCGTTGACAGCGTGCCCGGCTGACACGATTGGCTCGGGTTGTTATAAGTGCATTGCAATGCAGCGCCCGTGGCGGGGCCGCGGCACGGGTCACAATGCGAACCCGATCACACGGGCGAGGATTGCCGATGAGCCACGATTATTCTGCGCCCTGGAGCGGGGGCCTCAGATTCGCGACGCTGTTTTCAGTGTTGCTGCTCACCGCAGCACCGCTCCTCGGACTGAACTTCGGGCCACATCAATTTATAGCGTGGCGGATCTTCACACTCTCGATACCTCTGATCGCCCTGCCGCTCGGGGTCCTCTTTATGGTGCGTGGCTATCGGGCGAGCCCGCAGGGCATTGAGATTGAACGCTTCGGCTGGACCACCCAGCTGCCATTGACAGGGTTAAAGAGCATCACAGCCGATCCGCTCGCGCTGGCAGGCTCGATACGCCGTTGGGGCAACGGGGGCTTTTTCTCAATCACAGGAATCTACTCCAACGCACGCTACGGTCGTTTTCGCGCCTGGGCCACCGATCCGACTCGTGCCGTGGTGCTGGAGTTTGCCGAGCACTCCGTGATCCTGACGCCGGATGATCCGCGCCGCTTTGTTCAAGAGGTGCTGCACCTGGCACGACTTAGTGCGCCGATTGCGAAGGCTCCTGGCTAGCACGAAGGCGATCATGGCCGTCTCCGCCCACTACAGTGCCTTTGTCCTTGATCTGCTGGGCGCGGTGCGCCCGGTGATCGCGCGGCGAATGTTCGGCGGCGTGGGCTACTACGCCGAGGGCTTGTTTTTCGCGCTCTCGCATGAGGACACGCTTTACTTCCGCGTCGATGCGCAGAGCGCGGCGCAGTTTGTCACGGAAGGCATGAAACCCTTCAGACCCATGGGGCCGCGTGCGCGGCCCATGCGCTACTACACGGTCCCGGCCCGCCTGTTCGATGATGAGGAGGCGCTGCGCGAATGGATGGAGACGGCACTCGCCGTGGCCCGAACTGCCGCGTATAAGAGCAAGCCAACCCAACGGATAGCGGGGCAAGTCATGGCCAAGAAGAAATCAACGCCGAAGAGCCGGGCCGCTGGTGCCAAGCGCACGCAGTCACGCCGGCAACTCAAGCCGGCCGCGAGGGAGCGCGGCCTCAGCAGCAGCGAAGTGACCCTGTCGCGCGCCGATGCCGAGCTGGCGCCGCTCGCGGCACAGGTGGAAGCTGCTGCCGGGGCCGTCCTTGGCAGCTATCGCGATCCGCTGGGCGGCCGGGCGCTGATCCTGGCCACCTTGCCGCTGCGCGCCATCCAACCGACCCCCTTTCAGCGTGATCTCTCGCCGACCCACACCAAGCGGCTGGCGGAAAAGATCGAACAGGCCGGGGCCTTTCTTGATCCGCTGATCGTCGTGCGTGGACAGGACGGACTGTTCTGGACACCCAACGGTCGGCATCGCCTGGCGGCGGCCAAGGTGCTGGGGCTCAAGCAGATCACGACGCTGATATCACCCGATGAAACGCTGGCCTACCGGATTCTCGCCTTGAATACCGAGAAGGCCCATAACCTGAAAGATCGGAGTCTGGAAGTCATACGCATGGCGCGCAACCTGGCCACGGCTGAGCCGACCGCGCGCGAGCGCGGTTATGCGGACCAGTTTGAAGCGCCAGAACTGCTGACGCTCGGATTGATGTACGAAGGCAATCCGCGCTTTGCCGGGGGCGCCTACAGTCCGATGCTGAAGAAAGTAGATCAGTTTAGCGAACGCACGCTCGCTGCAAGCCTGAGAGAGCGCAGCGGCTATGCCGCCCGGCTCACGCAGATCGACGCCGAGGTCAAACGCATCATTGCAGCGCTGCAGACGCGCGGATTTAAATCCCCTTACTTGCGTAACTATGTGGTCGCGCGCATCAATCCAGTGCGCTTCCTCATCGCCAAGCGCGGCGAGCGTCGGCCGCTGATGCCGATCGGGCAGGCACTGACGCGCATGATGGCCTCGGCCAAGGGATTCAAGGTCGAGTCGGTCTCGAACGCCGATCTGGCCTGGGTAGCCGTCGGCGCAGGCTCAGAGTGAACGGGCCGGCGCTGCTACGGCTTCCCGAACAGCAACCGCCGGCGCTCCAGGCTTGCTGCGGGCCAGTACCGCTTGCTGTCGTAATATTCAGGCACCTGTGGCATGCCGGGCGGCAGCACGACCCAGGGTTGCTTTGATGCGGTGAAGATGTGGATGTCAGGTGGCAACTGATCGGGATTATCGAGCGTGCCGACGCGGATGAAATTGAGTTTATTACCGGCGCCTGCGTAGTTGCTCCACACGGCGATGTGGCAGATCGGGCAGCGCGTGATCTGCTGTCCGCGACCGCTGTTCGAGGGCGTCGCAATCACCATCGGTGCGCCCTGGAGCAGCTGCACGCGATCGGCTTCAATCAGCGCGTTGAGCGCGAAGGAAGCGCCCGTTTCACGCTGGCACCAGCGGCAATGGCAGCAGTGCACAAACATGGGAGCGCTGGTCAGCCGATAGCGAATCTCGCGGCAGGTGCAGCCACCGCTCAGATCCAGTGCCGCGGTTGTGTTCATCTTAGGGCCTCCTGATCTTGCATCGTCAGGGCGCACGGCGCAGCATCGGCGCGTGCGGGTGCTCAGGCGATGAATCATAACAATTACTGGTGGCAGTTCGAGACGCCGATCGGTGCGCTGCTGCTGGTCGGTGATGCGCAGCACCTGCGGCGCATCGGCCTGCAGGGCGGCATTCATCCGGAGACAATCGATCCGGCTTGGATCCGAGCCGAAGCACCCTTCGCTGCGGCCATCGAGCAGTTGCAGCAATACTTTGCCGGCGCTCGGCAGCAGTTTGAGCTGCCGCTGGCCGCCGACGGCACCGTCTTCCAGCGCGCCGTCTGGCGCGAACTGCAGGCGATTCCCTATGGACACACCGTCAGCTACGGCGCCTTGGCACGCAAGCTCGGCAACGCGCAGGCCTCACGCGCCGTCGGCCTCGCCAATGGTGCCAATCCGCTGCCCGTCATCATTCCCTGCCACCGCGTCATCGGTGCCGATGGCTCGCTGACCGGCTTCGGCGGCGGGCTGGCGATCAAGCGCTCGTTGCTTGCGCTCGAGCGGGCCGAGTGCGTGCAGGATCTGTTCAGCCTCGGTTGAAGACACATTTCGGTGCCTTGTTTCGTTCCCGAGGCCGGGACTAGGATGGCCCGAGCGCTACAAGAACCGATTCACTGAGGGGACTACACACGTGAAATCCAGAATCATTTTGGCGAGCGTGGGCTTGCTGGCGATGAGCGGTGCCGCGGGCCTTTATGCGCAGGCACCTGCTCCCGGGGCCGCACCCGCGCCGATGCCGGCCGCGGCCGGCGATAATTCAGATGCGATGCTGCCGGGCGATCGCATCATGCGGGGTCCGCCCCCTGGCGGTGGACCCGGCGGACCTGGCGGTCCAGGTGGGCCGCCCCCTGGTGGCCGTCCGCCCCCGGAACCTGGCTCTAATGCTCCGGGTCCAACCCTCGCGCAGTCTCTGGAAGCGGCACAGGCTGCGCTGGCAGCCTGCAAGGCCGATGGTTACAACATTGGCGTCAGCGTCGTGGATTCTACCGGCGAGCCGCGCGTGACTCTGAGCGCCGATGGCGCCAGCGGCGGGCACGTTTATACCGGGGTCCGCAAGGCGCTGGCAGCGCTGGCGTTCCAGGTGCCCTCGGGTCAGGTGGCGGCAAAAATCAGCGCGGATCCTGCGGCGGCAAAACTGGTGACGCCGAAGATGGCAACCATGGCTGGCGCGGTGCCGCTGATCTCGGGTGGCAAAGTCATCGGCGCCATCGGTGCCAGTGGCGCATCAAGCCAGCAGGATGAAAAGTGCGCGATGGCTGGCGCCGAGAAGATCAAAGCCAGCCTGAAGTAACTGCCTGCAACGTACCGCTTGCGCCACGCCTTCACAGGCGCGGCGCAACCGGTACGCATCGAGTCTTTACAGTCTCCAGTTCACACCGACGGTGAGCGTGTCGGCGGTGTAGTTGTAGCCAGCGTTAGTGCCTGATGCGGCACGCGTGAACTCGGCATCGAGTGATGCCCCACCACCCAATTTGAACTCCGCCCCGGCACCGAGCGAGAAGGTGCCATCGGTGCTGTCGTAGTCGGGGTAATTGCGGTGCAGATTAGCGCCGCTTAGACCCGCCAATCCGTAGACCGAGAACTGCGGTGCCAGTGGCACGATGCCCTTGATGTAGCCGCTGTAGAGGGCATTGACGTTGACCGAATAGCCATTGGACTGTGCGCTCGAGACGCCCGTGCCCACACGCGCCTCGACGGCCAGGTACGGATTGAACTGCTCTCCGACCTTGAAGTAACCGATCGTTGGATTAATGGTGTTCAACCCGTCCTCGCTGTAGATCAGCTCGCCAAAGCCGGCGCCGAGATACAGGTGGTTGTAATCGTAGGGTTGGCCGTAGCCGTAGCCGCTCTGCGCAAAGGCGCTGGCGCTGACTACGCCACCTGTCACTGCCGCTATCACAATCAGTTGCTTTCTCACTCGAACCTCACTGTTGTCATGACGCGACGAAAAAGTCGTCGCGGTTGCACTTCTGTCGGCGCCAAAGAGGCGCAGCCAGTCCCAAACGGCAGTAAGCCGCTTAAAGTGCTATTTGGACCGCACGGATTCGGCGTGAGTTCCCGCATGAGATCGCAGGCAGGATCCCGGCTGGGCGCATGAAGCAGGTTTAATGTGAGCTGCGACGTTGTGTGGCGGCGACACCCGCGGCCCGCTGCGTCACAGCGCCCGCACATCCATCAAGAGCGCGGAGGTTGCGGGCACTGAAGGGGCCGCGCGCTCGACAATCTGTAGCGCTGCGAGTCAGCGCAGCGACCGATAAACGCGCTCATCAAACGGCGAGCCCAGGTGCGGTCCCACGAGGGTGCGCAGCTTGTGCATGAGCGTTGAGCCCAGCGCAACGCGCCAGGAGCTCTCCTCCTGCCACTGCACCCATAAGCTCAAATGATTGCCATGCTCTGATTGACGCAGCACGGCTGCGCCAAGGTTGCCGGGAAGCATACGCAGTTGGGCCGACAGATCGTTGATGAACTGTTCGCCCTCCGCTGGCACGGGCAGCCCGAAATCCAGATGCGCGATCGTCTGCAGTGGCGCATGGAAGTCCACGTGCTCGCCATCCGCCGCGGTGCGTGCTTCGAAGAGGCGCCGATCCTCATACCCTGCGCTGAAGGCGCTGAGCTGATCGGCGAGCGCGAGCACCGCTGGACTCGAGCGTTGCGCGCGCCAGTCGGCCTCACTGTCCCAGATCTCGATCAGGGCAAAACGCTCAGGGCGCCCCAGCTCTTGCAGCGCTGCCGCACCGAGGCAACCTCGGGCGCCGCTGCTCAGGTGCAGGTAACGTACCAGGAGCTCCCGAACCTGCGGCGCTGCCTCCGGTAGCACATCGATGTAGGTGAGTGCATAGGCCCGTTGGGTGGACGCCTGAGCGTGGCTCGCGGGTGCCGCCGCGATCAGTAGCAGCGTGAAAATGAATGATCCGAATGCGCTCACTGACGGCCGGGTAGCAGCGAGAACAGCGCATCGCCATCCATATCGTGCTGAACCCAGCTGTCGCCCACATGATGTTGTGGCAGCGGATAGCAGCCTAACTTGCCTTCGGCAGGGATCGGCTCGCCACACAGCCGATAGCCGGTGGAATCCTTGCCGACGTACCAGCGGCGCGGTTTGCCTTCGCTGCTGATGTCCTCATCATCGCTCGTGTAGGCGAGGCTCCCGTCCAGGAACCACATATGGAACCAATGCCCACCGCCGCTGAACCCCCACATCGTGTTGCCGTAATAACCCGCGAGCGCCTGGTCGGCTTCCTCGGCACTGACAGCGAGCGCTGCTCCGCTGGGCTGCTCGTACTTGGGATTGGTCGGCGCTCGGGTAGCGCCAGGTCCGCCGGGACCGGGAAGTGGCGGGCGTACGGGCTGCGCACTGGGCTGGCAGCTGCCCTCATAGGTCCAGCTCATCGGCATCGCGCCATGGGCGGCATCGCCGTAGTCGGCAATGACATAGTGCACATGGCGCAAGTGATCGGTCAGTTCGATGGCGCGACGAAAATCCAGAAAGGGCGGCACTGGGTTATCCGCCGCTGCGCGCGCATCGAGCCGGACGGTATTTAATTCCCAGTGGCGCACGCACGCTGTGTTGCTCGCGCTGCAGATCGGCTTGTAGACATCAGGGCGCCAGTCATAAGCCGCTACCATCTGCTGCTGCGGATCGAGCCGAAAATACTTGGTGTAGTGATTCTCGGCATGCACCCACTCGCTGCCGTGGAGGCTCGGCTTACGAAATGTCGTCTGCACTTCGCAGCGCAGGTAGCTCACCTGGCTCCAGGAGGGCGCCGGGGCCAAGAGCAGCGTGAGGGATGCCAGCCAGTATCTGTTCATGAGCAATTCCATACCCGATCGGAGTGAGACACGTCGAATCAATCTAGCGGTCCTCGCGGCACAGTTCAATGCGGCTCACCCAATTCGGCCAGGTAGCGATCTACCGCGCCACGCAGCAGGTCGAGCTGCTGCGTGGCGCGCTGCGCATCGGCGTTGGTGGAGGGCGAGAGCGCCCGCGGATCTTCCCCGCCGCGAGCGGCTTCAAGTCGCTGCGCAATCCAGTCGCTGTGTTCGCGCACAGCTCTGGCAACCCGCTCACCGGCGCTCGGCGCACGCGGATGCAGCCAGGCGGCAACGGCGATGCCCTGCAGTCCACGGATCAGCACCATCACGGCGAGTGCGGCCTCGACTGGCCCGCGGCGCAGCCACACCTCGAGCGACTGGCGTTCGCGCGAGGCCTCGGCATTGCTGATGGCCAGGCCCGCGGTGCGTCGCGCCTGCTGCAGCTCTTGTCGTGGCACGCTGTCACTCAGCGCGAGGCTGCAGAAATTCCCACAGGCACGCAGCGCCGCGGCCATCAGGCGCCGCAGGCGATCGGGCTCCCAGCTGGGCCACAGCAAGAGGCTCCCGGCAATGGCAATCATGCCGCCGAGCAGGCTGTTGAGTGCGCGCAGCCCGGCCAGCGTCAGTTCACTGGTGCCCGGATGCGTGACATCGATGATCAGGACCACCAGTGGTGTCAGGAAGGTGACGAACAGCGTGTAGCTCACCGGCCTGAAGGCCATCGTGAGCGCTGCAAGCGGAAACACGGCTGCGGTCAGCGCGAACGGCGTATGCAGCACCAGGCCAAGCGCCGCGGCCAGAGCGCCGCCAGCCAGACTGCCGCCCACCCTCTCCAGCGCGCGCTGCCAGGTGGTGGCGATGTAGGGCTGCTGCACGATCACGACGGTGACTGCCATCCAGTAGGCATAGGGCAGGCCAAGCCGGTGACTGATCCACACCGCACCGGCGGCGCACACCGCGCAGCGCAATGCATGGCGGAACATCAATGAATGCCAGTCGAGGTTCGCACGCAGCAGCGCGAACCAGGCCGCCGGCCGCTCCGTGCGCGAGGCAGCCGGTTCGCCGCGCTTTCCCGGGCGGCTGCTCAGCGATTCGAGCTGCTCAATGATGGAGCTCATCGCGGCGGCGGCCGTGCCTTCCAGGGCGGCCGCGGAGGACTTCAGCCGCTGCAGCTGCCCTGGCCAGCTCGAGGGCCGCTCGGCACCCGCTTGAAAGGAGCGCTCATCGTGGTAGAGCAGCAGCGCGAGACGGCGGAAGGCCTGGCGACGCAGCCAGCGGGCCCGATCATCTGCGGGCGGCTCGACGATGAAGCGCTCGGAGAGCGCAATCAGCTGCGAGAAGACGTTCTCGCCCAACTCGAGCGCCAGCAGCAGTCGCTCGCCGGCCGCGCCCAGTCCCCTCCGGCCCCCGACCTGAGTCAGTGCCGCGCGTGCCTGCTCGATGGCTTCGCGCACCGCATGCCGGCGCGTGGGCCCGTGCGCGCTTGCGGATGCCGCAGCGACACTTGCGCCGCCGGCCAGTTCGAGGCTGAGGCGGGACAGCTGCGTGTAGACCAAGGCGAGCGCGGCGTATGCGGGGCGTAAGCGCTGGATGCGCCAAATCGAAAAGCTCAGCAGCATGGCCCACAGGCAACCGGAAAAATAGATCAGCGCAAAGGTGAGCAAATCGGCGCGGCCATGCACGGGCCGATCGACCGCGACCACGCTGGCGATCACAATCAGCCGGCCAATCTGCTCGGGCACGGCGCCGTAGCAGCGCACCAGGGAGCCAAAGAAGGTCAGCAGCAACACCGCCAGCGCCGCCCAGCCCGGTCCGAGCAGCGCAGCGGCGGTGGTCAGCACCGAGGCGAGGGTCGAGAGCAGCGTGAACAGGCCCAGCGTGCGCAGGCGATCCAGCGGATGGCCACCCGAATCGGCGAGGCTCACCCAGAGCGCGCCGATCGCCGCCCACACCAGCGTGGGTTCGTGCAGCGCTTCGGCCACCGCCACCACTGCGGCGCACGAGAAGGCGGCGCGCAAGCCTTCGCTGATGCTCAGGCGGCGCGGTGAAAAGCCAAAGCCCGCCGGTGCCACGTGGGTGCGCAACCAGTGCGCCGCGGCCATCTGCCGCTACGCCCAGGCCACGGCTGCGCCGGGCGGTGAGGGTGCGCATTTCATTCCAGGGGCAGCCCGATATAGTTCTCGGCCAGCGTCACCTGCGCCGCGTGTGAGTGGCGGATGTATTCGAGTTCGGCCACCTGCATCTTGCGATCAAAGGGTTCGGCATTCGGAAATCGATGCGTCAGGCCGGTGAACCACCAGCTGAAGCGTTCGGCCTTCCAGACGCGCGCCAGTGCGCGCGCTGAATAGCCCTCGAGCGCACTCGCGCTGCCCTCGCGGAAGTAGGCCAGCAGGGCCTCGAACAGGTAATGAATATCCGAGGCGGCAAGGTTCAGGCCCTTGGCGCCGGTAGGGGGCACGATGTGCGCGGCGTCGCCGGCTAAAAACAGTTGTCCGTAGCGCAGCGGTTCGGACACGAAGCTGCGTAGCGGCGCGATGCTCTTCTCGATGGCGGGGCCACGGATCAAAGCGCGGGCAGCGTGCTCGCCCAGGCGCAGCGCGAGCTCGTCCCAGATCCGCTCATCGGGCCAGTTGGCCAGCGGCTCATCCAGTGCACACTGCAGGTAATAGCGGCTGCGCGTCCGGGATCGCATGCTCGCCAGGGCGAAGCCGCGCTCGTGATTGGCATAGATCAGCTCCTCGTGGCAGGGCGGTACCTCCGCCAGGATGCCCAGCCACCCGAACGGGTACACCCGCTCGTAGCTGCGGCGCGCCGCTTCGGGAATCGAGGGCCTGCTGATGCCATGAAAACCATCGCAGCCGGCGATGAATTCGCAGTCAATGCGCAGCGGCTCGCCATTTTTGCGGCAGGTGACGTATGGACGTCGCTCCGTCAGATCGTGCAGCGCGACTTCTGCGACTTCAAAGAACAGCTTGCCCTGCCGTGCCTGGATCAGATCGCGTGTCACTTCGGTCTGTCCGTAGACCATGACCCCGGCCCGGCCACTCAAGCCGGCAAGGTCAATGCGAAAGGACTCGCCATCCAGGGCGAGGCAGAAGCCATCGTGCGCCAGCCCCTCGGCATGCATGCGGGCGGCCACGCCGGCACGCTCGAGCAACCCGACCGTGGTGTGTTCGAGCACCCCGGCACGAATCCGGCTCAGTACATAACTCTCGCTGCGCTGCTCGAGCACAATATTATCAATACCGGCGCGATCAAGCAGTTGCCCCAGCAGCAGCCCGGCAGGCCCAGCGCCAATGATCGCGACCTGTGTGTGCACGCTCGGGCTCTCCTTCGAGGGTCAATAAGACGGCTGCGCTTGAGGACCTGCGCCCAGGGGCCAGATCGGAGGATCCGGCGAGCGGGCAACGCGCACTTTATCATTGCCCCCGAACTGGCCGGCGCCCGAGCGCTGCAGCCTGGCGGCCGATGCGCGACAGGCGCCACGAAGCCCTTTATCATCGGATGCTCATCGGCCATGACCGATGTGACGGATCCGCGCCAGTTCCTTGCGGGGCACGCGGGCCGACAAAAGCGCACGCACGTTGGGGGGAACAGTCATGAGTGATGCGAGCATCGGAGCTAAAGGTGGCGGGGGTCATGGCTGGCTCGATCGGGAGCGAACGATCGCCGGACCCGGCTTCAACCGCTGGCTGGTGCCGCCGGCGGCACTGGCAATCCACCTGTGCATCGGCATGGCCTACGGTTTTAGTGTGTTTTGGCTGCCGCTCTCGCACGCGCTGGGCAGCAGCGGCGCCGCATGCGCCAACCTGGGCATCCTCGATGCGCTGACCACCACCAGCTGTAACTGGCCGGTGAAGGATCTGGTGCTGATCTTCACGCTGGCGATCGTGGTCCTTGGTCTTGCCGCCGCGCTCTGGGGCGGCTGGCTTGAACGGGAAGGACCACGCAAGGCCGGATTCGTGGCCGCCTGCTGCTGGGGCGGAGGTTTCCTGGTCTCGGCGCTGGGCATTTACCTGCACCAGCTGTGGATCATGTGGCTCGGTTCCGGTCTGATTGGTGGCATTGGCCTGGGGCTCGGCTATATCTCGCCGGTCTCGACGCTGATCAAGTGGTTCCCTGACCGGCGCGGCATGGCTACCGGCATGGCCATCATGGGATTTGGTGGCGGCGCGATGATCGGTGCGCCGCTGGCGGATCTGCTGATGAATCACTTCAAGGGACCCGGCACTGTCGGCGCCTGGCAGACCTTCATCACACTCGGCATCATCTACTTTGCCTTCATGATGGGCGGTGCCTTTGGCTACCGGCTGCCGCCGAGCGCCCGCTGGAGCCCGGAAGGCTGGCAGCCCCCCGTAACCAAGATTGCCGCGATGATCACGCCGCGCGTCGTGCATCTGAACGATGCGCACAAGACGCCGCAGTTCTGGTTGATCTGGATGGTACTGTGCATGAACGTGTCGGCCGGTATCGGCGTGCTGGCCATGGCATCGCCGATGCTGCAGGAAATCTTTGGTGGCTCGCTGATAGGCCATCCGGGATTGCACCTGCCGGATCTGGATGAGGGGCAGAAAAAGGCGATCGCCTCGATCGCCGCTGGCTTCACCGGGCTACTGTCACTCTTTAATATCGCCGGCCGCTTCTTCTGGGCCTCGCTCTCGGACCGGATTGGCCGCAAGGCGACCTACTCGACCTTCTTCGCACTCGGCATTGCTCTGTATGCGCTCTCACCGTGGGCGGCGCGCAGCGGTAATCAAATGCTGTTCGTGGCGTTCTTCGGCGTGATCCTCTCGATGTACGGCGGGGGCTTCGCCACGGTACCGGCCTACCTGGCCGATATGTTCGGGACCGAGTTTGTCGGCGCCATCCACGGCCGCTTGCTCACCGCCTGGTCCGTGGCCGGCGTCGTCGGCCCGATTCTCGTGACCGACCTGCGCGAGGCACAGATCCATGCCGGCGTGGCCTCGGATCGGGTCTACGACTACACGCTCTACATCCTGGCCGGACTGCTGCTGATCGGACTGATCTGCAATCTGCTGATCCGCCCGGTGGCGGCCAAGTGGTACATGTCCGAGCAGGCGCTGGCCGACTACCAGGCGCGGGTGCGGCATTTGGCCGAGCGCAGCGTCGCGGGCTCGTTCGGCATCGGACGGGGCGGTTTCGATCTACGCACGCTGCTGATCTGGCTGATCGTGGTGCTGCCGATTCTGTGGGGCGTGTGGGTGACCTTGAAGAAAGTCATGGTGTTGATCCACTGACGCTGCGCCGCGAAGAGTTGCTGGGCCGGGACCTTTCTCCGGCGGCAAGTGTTTGGGTTAGGATTGCTGCATGAAGCAAACGCTGTTCAGCAATGTCCGGATTTTCGATGGCTCCGGTGCGGCCTGCTTTGCCGGTGAAGTGGCGGTTGAGGGGGATCGCATCAGCGCCATCGCTCGCGCTGGCGAGGCGCCGCTGCCGCGCCCGCCCGACACGCAGCTCATCGATGGTCGCGGCGCAACGCTGATGCCCGGGCTCATTGAGGCACATGCGCATCTGTCCTGGCCAAGCTCGGTGGAGCGCTTTGTGCCCGGTATGGCGCTGCCGCCCGATGATCTGGTGCTCAACACCGCGCGCAACGCGCGCATATTGCTTGATCACGGCTTCACGAGTGCCTACTCGGGTGGCGCGCTGGCAAAATCCGTGGAAGTGGCGCTCAAGGCCTGTATCGATTCCGGCGGCATGCCGGGCCCGCGCCTGATCGCTTCCTCGATCGAGCGCGAACCACCGAACACGACCACCGAGCTGAAATCCGGCGGTGTCGAATCCCATGGGCGCGGTCCCGAATCCATCCGCGCCTTCGTCAAGAGCTGCGCCGAGCTCGGGGCCAAGGCGGTGAAGTTTCTGCTCTCGGGCGAAAGCGCGCTCAAGCCCGGCGCTTCGCTGCAGCTTTTGTATTCGGATGAGGAGATTCAGGCCGCTGGCGAGCAGGCGCGGGCTTCGGATGTGTGGCTGACAGGGCACGCGCACGCGGCAGAAGCGGTGAAGATGGGTCTGCGCCACGGTTTTCGCGTGCTCTACCACTGCACCTACGCGGATGCCGAGGCCATCGATCTGCTCGAATCCAAGAAGGAGGAGATCTTCGTCGCACCGACCGTGGGCATCGTTCAGGCAACCCTCGATGCCACGCCGCCGCCGCACTTTGACATGCGGCACATGAAGGAGGATGCGCGCACGGTGCTCGAGCGCCAGAGCGCGCTGGTGCCAGAACTCAAGCGCCGTGGCATCCGGATCCTGCCGGGCGGGGATTACGGCTTTCCATTCAACCCGAATGGGCGCAATGCCCGCGATCTGGAACTGTTCGTGCGCCACTTCGGCTACACCGCGAGCGAGGCACTGGTGGCCGCGACACGCCTCGGCGGTCAGATCATGGGCATGGGGCATGAACTGGGTCAGATCAAGCGCGGTTACCTGGCTGACCTGCTGCTGGTGCAGGGCGATCCCACGCAGGATGTCGCACTGCTGCAGGACAAGGCCAGTCTGCTGGCGATCATGCAGGGCGGGCGCTTCCACAAGGCACCGGCGGCAGCGGCCTGATGCCGCGCGCATGAGTCCTGGAACGCGGGGCAGACCCGCCGGTCCACCGCCGCAGATTGAGGCGCGTCTGCGCTCCCTGGGCGCCGTGCTCGATATGCGCACGGCACTTGAGCTGTACACGCCGCTGCTGGAGCGCCAGCCACGCGAGGGCGTAGAGGTCACACCTGATCAGGTGTATGGCCCCGATGGCCGGCATCGCCTCGATGTCTATGTGCCCTCGCATGCGGATGCGCCGCGCGCCGTGCTGATGATTTTCCACGGCGGCGGCTTTATCCGCGGTGACAAGAGCGAGCGCGAGAACGCCGGGCTGTACTTTGCGCGCGCAGGGTTTGTCACGATCGTGCCCAACTACCGTCTGGCACCGGCTGGCCAGTGGCCCTCCGGCGCCGAAGATGTGATGGCGGCGCTCGCCTGGGCTGTGGCCCACGCGGCTGATTTTGGCGGCGATCCGGCGCGCATCTGGCTGCTCGGTGAATCGGCGGGCGCGGCTCATGTCGCCACCGCAAGCCTGCTGCGCCGTTTTCATCCGCCGCAGGGCCTCAAGGTCAAGGGCCTGGTGCTGATCTCCGGGGTCTACAACGTGCAGCTCGAACGGCTGGCGCGCGCGCAGTTCGACGTGCCGACGCCCGATCCGCGCAATGAGCCGTATTTTGGCAGCGACAGCGCTCGCTATCCGGCCATGTCGATCGTCGATCTGGTGGATGCTCCGCCAGTGCCGATGCTGATCAGCTTTGCCGAACTGGACCTGCTGCAGATGCAGGTGCAGGCCGGGGAGCTCTTTGCGCGACTCGTGACCCGCCACGGCTATGCGCCGCAGCTGGCTGTGATCCGCGGCCACAACCACTTAAGCCAGATCCTATCGATCAACACCGGTGATGAGTCCTTGAGCGCGCCGATCCTCGCATTCCTGCGCGCGCGCTAAGCTCGCTGCTGTGCGCCTTGAAGTCAGCGACGTCTGCGCCTAGGCTCGATCACCTTGGGGGGTTGCTGATGAACATCGGAGTGCCGCGCGCCCCTGTCGAGGAGGGCACGCCAAGACTTATCCAATGGTTTGGCCGAAGCGGCGCCCGCTGGGCGTGGCTGCTGATCGGGCTGCTGTATGTCGGCTTTGTCGCCGGCAGCAGCATCGTGATGATCGTGCATGCGCTGCGCGCCGATCACTGGCTGCGGGCGATGCTGATTGCCGCCGTGGCATTGCTGGCGCTCGGGCTGTGGCTTCGCATCTGGATCATGCAATGGCGCTCGCTGCAGTCGGATTGGCCGCCGATTCGTCCTGAAGACACCGGCATCTGGGGCGTGGGGGGCCCGGGCATTCGCCAGCCCGGCGCCACCGGTATCTTCCCCAAGGCAAAACCCCCTGATGATGAAGAGCCCGGCGGCGGTTAGCGGCGCGCCGGCTGCGCTGATCGCGCCGAGCCCACAATGCGTCGATCCTGGCAGAGGCCCCTTGCGGGGCACTGGAGTATCCGTGCAGCTGACCCTTTACTACGCGCCGATCGCCTGTTCGCTGGTCAGTTACATCACACTGACCGAGGCCGGCGCCGCCTTCGAGGTACGGCCGCTCAATTTTGCCCGCCGCGAGCACCTGAGCCCTGAGTTCCTGAAGATCAATCCCCGCCATCGGGTGCCGGTATTGCTCATTGATGATCGACCCCTGCTCGAAACGCTGGCGATTCAACTGTGGGTCGCGCGTCAGTTTCCGGCCGCGCGGCTGCTGCCCGAGGATCCGATGCAGCAGCTGCAGGCGCTCTCGCGCATGGCCTGGTGCGCCTCAGGCATACACCCGTGCCTGACCCCCAATGCACTGCCGGAGCGCTACTGTGACCTGCCGGGCAGTGAGGAGAGCGTGCGCCGCTGCGCGCGCAAACTGCTGCTGGAGAACTACCAGATTGCTGATGACCTGCTGGCGAATCGCAGCTGGTTCTTTGATCATTTCACCGCGGTGGATGCGTATTTCTTCTGGTGTTTCCGCCGTGGGCAGCAGTTTGGCGTTGATGTCGGCGCCTTTCAGCACTGCCTGGCGCATTTCAATCGCATGAGCGAGCGCGCCAGCGTGCGCCAACTGCTCAGCTACGAAGCCCAGGTGCTGGAGCAGTTTCGCCGCAGCGCTTAGGCTGCGCGAATAACCAGACTGCAAATAAGAGAAGGCCCGGCATTGCCGGGCCTTCTGTGCGTGAGCGGCGCCGCGTGTGTCAGCGCACGGGTTAGTCCATTGCCACTCAGGTATGGAATCTAATGCGAAGGCCATCAACCTGCAATAGGCAAAATGTATTGGCGCCGAGTGCAGCGTCGCGAGCGATGAGTGTCCCGTGCACGCGATACTTTGCACCAGGCCCACTCGATGTATCTCCTCTTGAGGTGAGTGCCTCGCACAGCATTAATGAACAACTGATTGATTTGGCGGTGCAATCAACGAGAGCACTTCGATCAACTCACCTCAGGGCACTGCACGGGGCTTGAACCGCGCCCGAGCATCAGTGGGATTCTGATAAGGCGACCGGTGCGTGATCTCGCCACAGCAGTGGAAACAGACGATGCTGCATCGGTGCGCCAGGCGCGAGCTCATTGCTCAGGCCTGGAAAATCCGGTGAGGTGATCCAGGTACGAGGTGCATGCCGGATATCATCGCCGAGCAATCGCACTGAATAGACCCGGCGGCGCCGTCCCGGGTCTGCGCCACCCGCGGCGTGCAGCGTAAGCATTTGAAAACACACCATGTCGCCCGGCTCGAGTTCCCAGCCAATGATGGGGAAGCGCTCGCGCTGCGCCTCGATGTCCGGCAGATCAGCCAGCGTCCCTTCGGGGAACCAGCGCGCCTGGGCGTCCCTGAATGTTCTGGGCATCAGCCACGGCCCGCGGTGAGATCCGGCCAGGAACTCGAGGGTCGCACTGCGACTGACCGGATCAACCGGTATCCAGCAGCTGACATTCTGCTGACCCTCGATGTTGTAGTAGGGCTGGTCCTGGTGCCAGGGCGTGCGCTGTCGCGTCCCTGGCTCCTTGGTGAGCATGTGATCGTGGTACAGGCGTACCTCAGAGCTGCCGGTCAGCAGGGCGCCGATGGCACCCATCGGCGCGCTCGCGAGGAACTCGCGATACAAGCGGTTCTCCTGCCAGTTGCAGAAGTCCTCGATGAACCAGCCCGGGTCATCGGGCTGGCTGGCGACCTTGGCGCGTGGGCTGGGGTGCGCGAGATTCCAGTCGATACCGGCCTTCAACAACTCAATCTGTGCCACCGACAGCACCTGGCGCAGGCACACCGCGCCATCGCGCTGGAATGCTTCGATCTCGGCGGCGCTGACAACGGCAGTCCCAGTCATGGCAGGCCCCCTGGCGTTGGGCAGCAACGATGCGCGGCATGCGGTGCGATGCCGGCCCAAGTCTAGCAAACCGTGCGCCGCCAGCGGCTGGCACAAGATGAGCCCACTGCACATGGTGCCGCGGCGCGCGGCCGTGGTATATCAGGCCCCCCGGTGCGGGCCACCCTGGCATCGGCCGCGGCGCTCTCTCAATAAAAGGACTACGCATGGAACCGACACCGCCTGCGACCCGCCCGCCGCTGCCACCGTTTACGCGTGAGAGCGCCGCGCAAAAGGTGCGGGCGGCTGAGGATGGCTGGAATGGCCGCAATCCCGAGCGTGTCGCGCTCGCCTACTCAGCGGACAGCCGCTGGCGCAACCGCGCCGAATTTCTTGAGGGCCGCGCCGCCATCGTCGCCTTCCTTACCCGCAAATGGGTGCGCGAGCTCGACTACCGGCTGATCAAAGAGTTGTGGGCTTGGAGCGAGGATCGGATCGCGGTGCGCTTCGCCTATGAGTGGCACGATGACTCGGATCACTGGTATCGCTCCTATGGGAACGAGAACTGGGCCTTCGATGCCCGGGGCCTGATGCGGTATCGCCATGCCTCGATCAATGACCTGCCGATCAGCCCCGAGCAGCGCAAGTTTCACTGGGCCGCCCCGGGAGCGCGGCCCGCCGATCACCCGGGGCTCTCCGAGTTGGGCCTTTAACGGCGCCGCGGTTCTGACAGAATGCGCCATCGCAGGATCAGGGGGACTTAAGGCCATGAAGAGCAAGGCGGCTGTGGCGATGCGCGCGGGGGCGCCGCTGGTAATCGAAACCGTGGATCTGGCCGGCCCGCGTGCGGGCGAGGTGCTGATTCAGATCCACGCCTCGGGCGTCTGCCACACCGATGAGTTCACGCGCTCAGGGGCCGACCCCGAAGGGCTGTTTCCGGTGATCTTCGGTCACGAAGGGGCCGGCATCGTGCTCGAAGTAGGTGCTGGCGTGAGCTCGGTGAAGCCCGGTGATCATGTGATCCCGCTCTATACCCCCGAGTGCCGGCAGTGCAAGAGCTGTACCTCGCACAAGACCAATTTGTGTACCGCCATCCGCGCCACCCAGGGCAAGGGTGTGATGCCTGATGGCACGAGTCGCTTCTCGCTCGGCAAGGAGCAGATCCATCACTACATGGGCTGCTCCACCTTTTCCAACTACACCGTGCTGCCGGAAATTGCAGTGGCCAAGATTCGTGAGGACGCACCTTTTGACAAGGTGTGCTACATCGGCTGTGGCGTCACGACCGGCATCGGCGCGGTCATCAATACCGCCAAGGTCGAGGCCGGTGCCAACGTCGTGGTGTTCGGATTAGGCGGCATTGGTCTGAATGTCATCCAGGGTGCCCGGCTCGTGGGGGCCAACAAGATCATCGGCGTCGATCTGAACCCGCGCCGGCGCGCGCTGGCCGAGAAATTTGGCATGACCCACTTCGTGAACCCCAAGGAAGTGGAGGGCGATCTGGTGCCCTATCTGGTGAGCCTCACCGACGGCGGCGCCGACTATAGCTTCGAGTGCGTGGGTAATGTCGAGCTGATGCGCCAGGCGCTCGAGTGCTGCCACCGCGGCTGGGGTGAATCGATCATCATCGGCGTCGCCGGCGCCGGCCAGGAAATCCGCACGCGTCCATTCCAGCTGGTCACGGGGCGCATCTGGAAGGGCACGGCCTTCGGCGGCGCGCGCGGCCGCACTGATGTGCCAAAAATCGTGGACTGGTACATGGAGGGCAAGATCAACATCGATGATCTGATCACCCATCGCCTGCCCATCGAGCAGATCAACGAAGCCTTCGAGCTGATGCACCGCGGCGAGTCGATCCGCTCAGTCGTGGTCTTTCAATAGGCACTGCGCGGTGTCCAGATTCCAACCGCAGCGCCTGGGTCATGCTGGTGCACGGGCCCAGGCCCGGAGAGCGGACTGGCCGGCGCTGCGCCCGCTGCGCGCACTGTCGGCGGCACAGCTCCAGCAGCGCTTCGAAGCGGCGCTGGCTGGCGCCGATGGCCTCGAGGGTGCGCACTGCATTCATGAGGCGTGGATGCGCGGGCAGTTTCCGGCGCGCATTGAGGAGGCGCTCAATCGCCTGTGGGAGCTGTGCGCCGCGACGATTCCGGAGTGGCTGCCGATGCGCTACATCAGCTGGCTGCCACAGGCCTACGAGATCGCGCAGCGCTTTCAGGCCAGTGCCAGCGGCCGCATGAATATCTATCTGGTGCTGCTGGATTTCAGCGATCGACGTGGCGATGCCTACGGCGTCTACGTCGGCATGAGTGCTTATGCACCGGCACAGCGCTTCGATCAGCACAAGGCGGGTATCCGCGCGGCCGGCAGCGTGCTCAAGCGCGGACTCGAACTGCTGGCCGGTCCGACACTGCACCTGCGGCACATCGCGCGTGAAGAGGCGGTGCGCATTGAGGCCGCGCTGGCCGTGGCGCTTGCGGATGCGGGACTAATTACCGAGGGAGGACATTAGGCAGCGCCCGCGATGCGGCCCGCGCCAGCGCGCCGATTCAGTCTGCAACGCAGGCGTTGCGACCGCTGTTCTTGGCTTTGTAGAGGGCGGCATCGGCCCGTTCGAATACCGATTCAATCGTATCGCCCTCGCGCAGCTCCGTGAGCCCGCACGAGACCGTGACCGGCACCGGCTCGCCGTGAAACACGAAACGCAGTGCTTCGACCTGGGCGCGCAGCTGATCGGCCACCAGCAGCGCTTCGGCCAGTGGCGTGCCAATGAGCAGGCCGACAAATTCCTCGCCACCGAAGCGGGCGATGAAATCGGTCTTGCGCAGGCCACTGCCCAGGCACCGAGCCGTCTCGCGCAGCACCTTGTCACCGCCCAGGTGCCCGCAGGCATCGTTGATCATCTTGAAGCGATCGATGTCCCAGATCAGGATCGACACCGGGCTGCGCACGCGCTGCCAGCGCGCCAGCTCATCGGTGAAGCGCTCGTCGAAGGCCGCGCGATTGGGCATGTTGGTAAGCGAGTCCCTGAGCGCCAGGCGCTTGGCCTGATCGAGGCTGGCATGCAGATGGAGGGATTTCTGCTCCAGTTCACTGATACGGCTTCGCATCCGATCGAGCTGCTGGGCATCATCTTCGAAGCGCCGCTGTTCGCGGGCGCGGAACTCCTGGACACTGCAGGCGACCGCCTCGAGCCGGTTGGCAACCTGGATCTTGAGCGTGGCAAGCTCGTTGCTGGCCCGCACCTCATCGCCCAACTGGCTCATCTGCGAGAGCACTTCGGTGTTGAGCGAGTTGGTATCGGTGTGCTGCTGTATCCGCACCGCACTGGTGTTTGACAGATAAGCGTTGATGTCCTGCAGGCGCTCGGTGACCTGGGCAAGCGTTGCGGTGACTTCGGCGCGTTCGGAGGCGAAGCTGGCGCAGTGCCCCTCGATCAGATCAGCGACACGGGTCAGCACCGATGCCAGTGCGGCATCGTCCGTCGCCATGGATGCTTTGGCTCGCAGGGCGCCAATTTCCAGCCCGATGAGTGACACCTTGGCGAGCTGCTCGAGCAGCCGGTCGACCGCATCGCAGCTCAGGCTCCAGCGGGAAGAGGGCTCTGCCGAGGCCACCGAGAGGCGTAGTTTGTGCGTGAGCGCGGTGTCCGCCACGGCGATCGTTGGCCGCGCGGCGGCTAGCAGCGCCGGCAGGCTCGCGGTGCCAGTGCTGGTGGCCGGCGTCGCCACGAGCGCCGCCGTCTGCGCCGGAGTCAGCGCTGCGGAGCGCGGCGCTTCGAGTCGGCCAGCCGCCGCCACTGCAGTTGCAACCGGTGCCGGTGCGGCGGCGGGCGGTACGGCGGAGGAGGGGACTTTGGGCAGCGCCAGGACCGCGGAGGTCAGCGCATCAAATAGCGCCCGCACTTCCACTTCGGTGCTTTCGTTGCGGCTGGCCGCCGCAATCCGCGCCAGCTGCGGATCCAGCTGCGGCTCGTAACCCATGGTCGAGGCGCACAGCCGACCGATGAGGCGACGCAGTGCCTGCTCGATGCCGCGCCAACGCTGCTCCTGCGCGTCGAGCTCGCGGATCAGATCGAGATTTTGAGTTTTGGAGTCAACAGGTTGAGGCACGAGCTACTCGTCCAATGCGTAGATCCTTCGGGGTGCTATCGGACACCTGTCAGTGCAACTTAAGCACTCCCGGCCCGCCCGTGTAGCCTAAAGGCGACCCGATCACCCTTGGGCGGACCTGCTTCTCTCGCCGATGTGAACTGCGTATCACTCCCAGCGCCGGCAGCCGTTGCCGCCGGGATCGGCGCGGCGCGGATCGCAGGCTTAATATCGGTTTGACAAGATATCTGTGAGATCCTGTGAGTCGAGCTGAACGGGAGAAAAGCGCTGCATCCCAAGGATCACTTTTCATCGGTTTCGGGCAACTACGCCGAATTCCGGCCACGCTATCCCGAGGCGCTCTATCGCTGGCTCGTGACCCATGCGCCGGGTACGGCGCGGGTCTGGGACTGCGCCTGTGGCAGCGGCCAGGCGTCGCTCGATCTGGCCGAATCCTTTGCGCAGGTCGTGGCTACGGATCTGAGCGCAGCGCAGCTGCGTGAAGCACAAGCGCACCCACGCATTGAATATCGCGTGGCGCTGGCCGAAGAGAGCCAGCTGCCCGCGGCCTCACAGGATCTGGTCACCGTCGCGCAGGCGCTGCACTGGTTTGACTGCGAGCGTTTCTACGCCGAAGCGCGCCGCGTGCTGCGGCCCAACGGTCTGCTGGCGGTGTGGAGCTACTCGATCTGTACGCTCGAATCCGCTGCTGCCGATGCACTGCTGCAGGAGTTCTACGCCAACACCGCCGGTCCCTACTGGCCCCCGGAGCGGCGTCACGTTGAGAGCGGCTATCAGAGCCTGCCCTTCCCGCAGCCTGAACTCACCGTGCCCGAGTTTGCGATGCAGCTGCGCTGGAGCCTCGATCAGCTGCTTGGCTACCTGGGCAGCTGGTCGGCGACCAGCCGCTACATCAAGGCGCGCGGCAGCGATCCGCTGCCGGCGCTGCGCGCACAGCTGCAGGCGCACTGGCCGGCAGAGGATGGGCGGCTTGGGATTATGTGGCCTCTGAAGGTGCGGGCCGCGCTGCTCAACCGCTCCTAAACATTCCGTAACCCCCGCGGGCTTGTACAAGGCGGACCGGCCAGCTTAGAGTCGCGGACAGAGTCGGGGGGATTCATGTTATCGCGTTGGCTGCTGTCGGGCCTGGCCGTTGCCTATCTCGGATGCCTGTTCGGGATCGCCTTCTATGGCGATCGACATTCGATCTACCCCGATAGGCGCCGGCTGCGACCCTATATCTATGGACTGGCGCTCGGCGTCTACTGTACCTCGTGGACCTTCTTTGGCGCCGTGGGCACCGCGGTGCGCGATGGCTGGGGGTACCTGCCGATCTATCTCGGGCCCGCGCTGGTGTTTATCTTTGCGCTGCCGTTCCTCAAACGCCTGGTGAGCGTCGGACGCGCCCACAAGGTCACCTCGATCGCTGATTTTATCGCTTCGCGCTTTGGCAAGAGTCGGGCGCTGGCGGCGCTGGTGACGGTGATCGCCTTCACCGCGGCGATTCCCTACCTGGCACTACAGTACAAAGCGGTTTCAGCCAGCGTCGCAGCACTCACGGCCTCAACCGCCGGGCCCGCACCCTGGTTTCGCGACACGGCCCTGGGCGTCGCGCTGGTGATGTCGCTGTTCGCCGTGCTCTTTGGTGCGCGCCGTGTCGATGCGACCGAACATCATGAAGGCCTGATGCTGGCGATTGCCTTCGAATCGCTGCTCAAGCTGCTGGCCTTTGTCGCGGTCGGTGTGTTTGCGATCTGGCAGCTGCGCGGCCATCGTTTCGTGCTGCCTGCGGGCCTCGCCAACAGCAGCTCACTCTTTAACGCCAACGCCTTCGAGACCACGCTGCTGGCGGCGACTGCGATCTTCTGCCTGCCGCGACAGTTTCAGGTCGGCGTTGTGGAATGCGCTTCGCCCTCGGACCTGCAGCAGGCCCGCTGGCTGCTGCCAACCTATCTCGGGCTGTTCTCGGCCTTTGCCGTGCCGATCGTGGCGCTCGGCGCGCACCGATCGCTGGCGCTTCCGGGCGGCTCGGATTCGCTGATCCTGACGCTGCCGATGAGTCAGGGGGCCTCGTGGCTGGCGGTGCTGGTTTTTCTCGGCGGCCTCTCGGCCGCCACCGCCATGGTGGTGGTGGCGAGCGTCGCGCTCTCGACAATGATTTCCAACGACATCGCGGTACCGCTGCTGTGGCAGGAGCGGCTGGAGGCCGGTGCGAGCCTCGGGCGACGCGTACTGTGGGTGCGGCGCGTGGTCATCGTCGCGCTCGCCTTGCTGGCCTTCGCCTACTACCGCGCGACCTCCGGCTCCCCGAACCTCGCCTCGATCGGCATCCTCGCCTTCGCCGCTGTGGCGCAGTTTGCCCCGGGAATTCTGGCGGCGCTCTATTGGAGCGGGGCCACGCGCGAGGGCGTCTTCTGGGGCATGCTCGCCGGCTTTCTGGTGTGGGGTTATCTGCTGTTCGTGCCCAATCTCGTGGCCGGCGGTGTGCTGGCCGCCAACAGTTTCGCGGCGCCCCATGCATTCGCGTGGCTGTGGCCGCGGGCGCTGCTCGATGCGGTCAGCCTGGGCCAGGTGGGCCCCGGTGCCTTGAGTGCCTTGCTGCTTAACGTGTTCGTGCTGGTGGTGGTCTCGGCGCGGCGCGGGGTCACGCTGCAGGAGCGGGTCGCTGCGCGCATGTTCGTCTCGCCCAGCCGACCAGTCATTGGTCTGCAGGCCATCACGGCGCAGGTCGGGGATCTGGAAACAGTAGCGGCGCGTATTGTCGGAGCACCGGCCGCGCGCCATGCGCTCGAGGAGTACGTGGGCTACACCCCGGGTGCGCCCTCGCGCCCGACCGATGCTGCCGATCGCGGCATGCTGCAGCACTTCGAGCGCGTGCTGGCCGGTTCGATCGGTGCCTCCTCGGCGCGCGTCGTGCTGACGCACGCGCTCAAGCGCAAGGGCCTGGGCGTCGATGAGGTCGCGGAGCTGCTCGATGAGGCCTCGCAGGAACTGCGCTTCAGCCGCCAGCTGTTGCAGGCCACGATGGAGAATGTCACGCAAGGGATCAGTGTCGTGGACGCCGAGATGCGCCTGGTCGCCTGGAACAAGCGCTATCTGCAGATGTTCGCCTATCCGGATGGCATGGTGTATGTCGGCCGGCCGGTGGCCGATCTGATCCGCTTGAGCGCGCTGCGCGGTGAGCTCGGCCCCGGCGAGCCAGAACAGCATGTGCAGCGCCGGCTCGATCGGATGCGCGCCGGCAGCGCCTACACCTTTCAACGCCAGCGCCTCAATGGGCACGTCTACAGCATCCACGGCCAGCCGATGAGTGGCGGTGGCTTCGTCACGACCTACTCGGACATCACCGAGTTCAAGCGCACCGAGCAGGAGCTGCGCGAGGCCAAGCAGGGGCTGGAGGAGCGCGTCGAGCGGCGCACGCACGAGTTGAGCGAGGCGCTCGAAGCGCAGCGCGGCGCGAAGCAGCAGGCCGAGGCGGCCAACGCCAGCAAGACCCGCTTCGTTGCCGCCGCGAGCCACGATCTGCTGCAGCCGCTCAATGCGGCACGCCTGTTTGCCTCGGCGCTCGAAGCGCGTGCCGCCAGTCATCCGGAACTGCAGGAGCTCGCCAGCCGCATCGATGGTTCGATGCGGGCGGCCGAGGAGCTGCTCAAGGACCTGCTCGATATCGCACGGCTCGATACCGGCGTGCTGCAGCCCGAGCTCAGCAATTTTCCACTGCATGAGCTGCTCGAGGATCTGCAGCATCAATATGCGCCGCTCGCCGCCTCACGCCAGCTGCGGCTGATCGTCGCGCCCACCCATGCCATCGTGCGCAGCGATCGCACACTGCTTCGGCGAATCGTGCAGAACTACATCTCCAACGCACTGCGCTACACCCAGCGCGGTGGCGTGCTCATCGGCACGCGCCGGCAGGCGCGTGGTGTGGAGATCTGTGTCTACGATACCGGCCCCGGCATCACCAGCGAACAGCGCAAGGGCCTGTACGCAGAATTCAGCCGCCCGCAGCAGGACTCCCCGTGGGGTGAGCGTGGCCTGGGACTGGGACTTTCAATCTGTCATCGCTTTGCCGGCCTGATGCAGCACGAGCTCACGCTGCGCAGCCGGCGCGGCCATGGCTCGGTCTTTGGCGTGTGTGTGCCGCGCGAGGCGCGTGCCACGCTGGTGCGGGCACCGGCGATCAAGTTGCCGCTGGATCCGACCAGCCTGCGCGACCTGCGCGTGCTGTGCGTTGACAATGATCTGTCGATCCTCGATGGCATGGAGGCACTGCTGGGGCAATGGGGCGTGCGGGTGTACAAGGCCAGCAATTCAACGCAGGCCCTGGAGCTCGCACGGCTGCATCAGCCCGAGGCGGTGCTGGCCGACTATCATCTGGGCGAGGAGCTGAACGGACTCGAGCTGCTGCGCCAGCTGAGCGATGGCGGGGCGAGCGAGTTCACGATGGCGCTCGTCACTGCTGATCATGGACCGAAGCTCGCGCAGGCCGCACGCGAGCGCGGTGTGCCGTTGCTGCACAAACCGCTGCGGCCCGCGGCATTGCGCGCGCTGCTGACAGCATTCAAGCGCCAGGTCCGTCGCACCAGCGCTGCCTAGGGCAGCAGGCTTAAGTTCAGTCGAGCTCTTCCACCGGTGTCTTGATCTCGTTTGGATCGACCGCGAGGCGTCCGGCCAGCAGCACCGCCTGCGTGCGATTGGTCGCGCCGAGTTTGCGCAGCACTGAGGTCATGTGCGCCTTGACCGTGGCCTCGGAAATCTCAAGATCGTAGGCAATCTGCTTGTTCAGTTTCCCTGAGCACAGCATGCTGAAGACCCGGAACTGCTGCGGCGTCAGCTCGGCCAGGCGACTGGCCACTTCGAGTGCCCCCGGATCGGCACTGTGCTCGGAGCCATTGCCCAGGTGCGGGGGCGTGACGATTTCCCCGTTCAGTACCGCGCGCACGCCGGCGCCGATGGCCTCGGCGCTGGCGGACTTGGAGACAAAGCCCTGCGCACCGAAAGCCATCGCCTGGCGAACCGTGTGCGCATCGTCCATCGCCGAGATCACAATCACTGGCAGGTCCGGACGCAGCCCGCGCAGGTGCGCAAGGGCGCTGAAGCCATGGGCACCGGGCATGTTCAGATCGAGCAGCAGCAGATCCGCGCCGCCGTGCGTTTCAATCAACTGCAGCAAACCGCCCACGTGATCGGCCTCGTGGAAGGTGACCTCCGGGAGCGCTGCGGCCACTGCACCCTTGAGGGCGGCACGGTAGAGCGGGTGGTCATCTGCGACCAGCAGTTCGTAGTTCATGCGGCGTGCATCGCGCCTTCAGGCGCCCGGCGGCCGGTTTGCAAGCAGTTGCGAGACCACGCTCGGATCGGCCAGTGTCGAGGTATCGCCCAGCTGTTCGGTCTCGTTGGCGGCGATCTTGCGCAGAATGCGGCGCATGATCTTGCCGCTGCGGGTCTTGGGCAGACCAGGTGCCCACTGGATGACATCGGGGGTTGCGATCGGCCCGATCTGATCGCGCACCGTCCGGCGCAACGCACCGAGTAGCTCATCACTGGGCTCCTCGCCGGCCTTGAGCGTGACGAAGGCATAGATTCCCTGGCCCTTGATGTCATGCGGGTAGCCCACCACGGCCGCTTCGGCGACCGCCGCATGTGCCACCAGGGCACTCTCGACCTCGGCCGTGCCCATGCGATGTCCGGAGACATTGATGACATCGTCCACGCGACCGGTGATCCAGTAGTAGCCATCCTCATCGCGCCGCGCGCCATCGCCCGTGAAATAGCTGCCGGGGTAGGTGCGAAAGTAAGTGTCGATAAAGCGTGCGTGATCACCATAGACCGTGCGCATCTGGCCCGGCCAGCTGTCGGTGAGCACCAGGTTGCCGCTGCAGGCCCCCTCGAGGCGCTCGCCGGTGGCATTGACGATGGCCGGCTGGATGCCGAAGAAGGGCAGCGACGCGGAGCCGGGCTTGAGGCTCATGGCCCCGGCCAGCGGTGTGATCAGGATGCCCCCGGTCTCGGTCTGCCACCAGGTGTCGACGATCGGACAGCGATGCTCGCCGATCACGCGGTGGTACCACTCCCAGGCCTCGGGGTTGATCGGTTCCCCAACGCTCCCCAGCAGCCGCAGCGACTTGCGCGAGTGCTGCTGCACCCATTTGTCGCCCTCGCGCATCAGGGCGCGGATCGCGGTCGGGGCGGTATAGAAGATGGACACCTGGTGCCGATCGCACACTTCCCAGAAGCGGCCCGGGTCCGGGGAATTGGGGATGCCCTCGAACATCAGGGTCGTCGCCCCGCAGGCGAGCGGTCCGTACACCACGTAGCTGTGGCCGGTGACCCAGCCCACATCAGCGGTGCACCAGTACACCTCCCCGGGCCGGTAATCGAACACGTCCTCAAAGGTGTAGGAGGCGTAAACGAGGTAACCGCCGGTGGTGTGCAGCACGCCCTTGGGTTTGCCGGTGGAGCCGGAGGTATAGAGGATGAACAGCGGATCCTCGGCGCCCATCGGCTCGGGCGCACAGGCACTCGAGGCCGAAGCCATCAACGGCTCATAGGCCACATCGCGTCCCTCGTTCCAGGGGACTTTCGCGCCGGTGCGCCGTACCACCACGACGGTCGTGACGCTGCTGTCGGCGTGGTGGGCAATGGCGCTATCGACGTTGGCCTTGAGCGGGATCTTCTTGCCACCGCGCAGGCCCTCATCGGCCGTGATGACCAGGCGCGAGGCGCAGTCGGCGATACGGCTGGCAATGGATTCGGCCGAGAAACCGGCGAACACCACCGAGTGGATCGCACCGATGCGCGCGCAGGCGAGGATCGCGATCGCCGCCTCGGGAATCATCGGCAGGTAGATCGTGACCCGATCGCCCTTCTTGACCCCCAGGTCCTTGAGCACGTTGGCAAACTTGCACACCTGGGTGTGCAGCTCGCGGTAGCTGACATGGCGCGACTCGCCCGGCTGATCGCTCTCCCAGATGATCGCGGTCTGCTCGGCACGCTGGGCCAGGTGCCGGTCGAGGCAGTTGTAGGACGCATTGAGGGTGCCATCCTCGTACCAGTGGATGTGAAAATCATCGATTTGGAAGGAAACGTCCTTGACCCGGGTGTAGGGGCGGATCCAGTCGAGCCGCTTGCCCACCTGCCCCCAGAAGCCCTCGGGATCCTTGAGGCTCCGGGCGTAGTCGGCCGCGTACCCCTTGGCATCGACCCGCGCCGAAGCGGCGAAATCTGCCGGGATTTCATACCGGTGCGTAGTCTGGCTCATCGATGGATTCCCCGGATCTTTAGGTTTCAGCGCTCGTTGGCGCTGATTATCGGCTTTGTAGCATTGCGGTCCCAGACCCCCCCCTAGACCTTGGTCGCAGTGGCCATCCGGCGGCCCTGCTCTCAGACCAAAGGCGAATATCAACGCCGGGAGCCCCCGGTACAGGATCCACCCTGTCTAATAACAAGGGGGGAGACCGATAGGCAGGAGCGGGTCGCTGGGGCCCAGCGCGCGCCTAACCGCGCGTTGCCTGTGGGAAACGCCGGCGGCCGCGCAATGGCGATGACAACGCATCATGCATCCCATCAGCTCCGCCGCAGCGAGCATTCAATGAGCAGGAAGAAATCACTCGAGGCTTGCACGCGCGCCAAAGTCCGCGGCGTAGTTCGCGAAGAGTTGCCGGGCGCCTCGGACTCCAAGCCAGTACACCGATCTACAAGTTAAAGAGCATCTAAAGACAGAAGAGGACACGAGCATGGCAACACCTGAGAACATCGACTGGGACGCGATCATTCGCGATCCACGCTTTCAGACCCTGCATCGGCGCAAGACGCTGTTTCTCTGGGGACTGATGATTGTATCCGTGGCGTATTACTTTCTGTTGCCAGTGGGCGCGGCCTATTACCAGGATCTGTTCAAGATCAAGGTCTGGGGGGTCATCAACGTGGGACTGCTGTTCGCCTTGAGCGAGTTCGTGGTGGCGTGGGCCATCGCGGTCTTTTACTCGCGGCGCGCCGGCAAGGAATTTGACCAGCTCGCGGCGCAGATTGCCGCCCAATACGCACCCAAGGGCTGAGGGAGCCACAAACATGAAAAATCCAAGCAAGAAACGGCTGCTGGCGGCGACTCTCGCGGCTCTTGTACTGCCGTGTGCTCCGGCATTTGCCCAGGTCAGTACGGGCGGCAACTACACGCTGACGCTCGCAGTCTTCGCCGTGGTCATCGCCCTGACGGTATGGGTCACCTACATTGCGGCCAAGCGCGTGCGCTCGGCCTCGGACTTCTACACGGCCGGCGGTGGTGTGAGCGGATTTCAAAACGGCTGGGCCATTGCAGGTGACTACCTGTCTGCGGCCTCGTTCCTCGGCATTGCGGGCCTGATCTCGCTGTACGGCTATGACGGCTTCATGTACTCGGTGGGCTGGCTCGTGGCCTACATCAGCGTGCTGCTGCTGATTGCAGAGCCGTGCCGCAATATTGGACGCTATACGCTCTCGGATATTCTGGCGTATCGGAATGATCCGCGAAAAACCCGCATATTTGGTGCGCTCTCGACCATCACGGTCTCAACCTTTTATCTGACAGCGCAGATGGTGGGTGCCGGCGTACTGGTCAAAGCCCTGATCGGCATCGACTATGAAGTCAGCGTGCTGTGCGTCGGTGTATTGATGCTGGGCTACGTGCTGTTTGGCGGCATGGTCGCCACCACCTGGGTGCAGATCATCAAGGCCGTACTGCTGGTGTGTGCCTCGATCATCATTGTCGTGCTGGTTTGGGCGCCGTACGGGTTTTCACTGCCCGGATTCCTGGCTGACGTGGTCGCCGATCCGAAGGTGCAGGCACGCGTTGCCAGTCTCCTGGGCGATCCGGCCAAGACCATGTCCGCAACTGAACTCGGGCAGCGGTTCCTGGAACCTGGACTGTACTTCAAGGCGCCCATCGACCAGATCAGCCTGGGGATGGCACTCGTGTTTGGCACCGGCGGCCTGCCACACATCCTGATGCGCTTCTTCACGGTGCCCTCGGCGCAGCAGGCGCGCAAGTCAGTGGTCTGGGCCATGGTAGTGATTGGCGGGTTCTACGTGCTGACACTGTTCCTCGGCTTCGGCGCCGCCAAGCATGTTGGACCTGCGGTGATCGCGGGGGTCGATGCCGGTGGCAACTTTGCCGGTCCGTTGCTCGCCCAGTACGTTGGCGGCGGCCCGGACTCGTTCTTCGGCAACTTCATGCTCGCCTTTGTATCGGCAGTGGCCTTTGCGACCATCGTCGCCGTGGTCTCCGGCCTGGTGCTGGCCTCGGCCTCGGCAATGGCGCATGACTTGTATGTGGGTGTGGTGCGCGCAGGCAAGGAGACTTCTCCGAAGGCGCAGGTAACCGCCGCGAGAGTGGCGACGATCATCTTTGGTGCCATGGCCATCCTGATTGGCATTGCCGCCAAGGGCCAGAACGTGGCAGTTTTGGTGGGCCTTGCCTTCGCTGTCGCGGCCAGTGCCAACTTCCCTTGTGTGCTGCTGACGCTGTACTGGAAGCGCTGCAATACCGGCGGCATTGTCGCCGGGTTACTGATCGGAACGATCGCCGCGGTAGGACTGACGCTGGTGTCGCCCAACCTCACTTATCCGCTGGCCGTGAAGGCCGCTGCGCACAAGGTGCTGGACGGTCAGGCGGCCAAGCGCTCAACCGATGATGAAGCGATCGCTTCAGGCGATGAGGCGGCCGTCGCCAAAGCCAAGAAGGATCTGGCGGCGCTCGACAAGGCCGCGATCAAGGCCAAGGCCGATATCGCCAAGTGGGGCGATGAAACGACCTCGTTCATGGGCCTGGAGAAACCGGCGTTCTCGCTGAAGAACCCGGGCATCATCTCGATCCCGCTCGGGTTCCTGTCGGTGATCTTGGGCTCGCTGTTGTTCCGGGACAAACGGGCCGAGGGCATGTGGAATGAGGTCTATGCCCGCCAGAACACCGGCATCATGGTGTCAAAGGCGAGCCTCGGGCACTGAAGGTTCTCCCCCTGAGGTTCCGGCCGCGCGCGGCGCTTCGCGCGCGCGGCTGGGCCTCCGTTTCTCGCCCCCAGCGCCGCCCAGTTGACATAACCGGCCGCCTCACCCGGGCTGCCGTTACGGGGCTGTGACCAAGTCCGCATTGCACCGCTAGGCGCTTTATTTCACGGCCCTGCGGACGATAACCCTAGCGACGGAAAACCATAACCGGAGCCGACGGAGCTAGGCCGATGCCCCACGAAAGCGTGTTGCGCCACATCGGCGCTCCCGGGAATTAGAACTGTGCGCGCACTGTCGCAGAGCAAGGGCGGGCTGGGTCTTTCGGTCAACCAGCGCCTGCTGCTGATCAATGCGCTGCTGCTGGCGGCGGTCATCATCGTGGCGACCATGTCCTGGCGGGCCATTGATACGCAGCGTCGGGCCGTGGCCGATTTGAGCCTGATCAGTCGCGCGGCGCGCTATCACCAGGACGTGGATGCCCAGAACACCAACCTCAAGAGCGATGTCAACGCCGCGCTTGCCAGCATCTCGATTCCAAGCATCACGCGCGATACGGTGATGGCCGCGCTCGGCGATGACATGAACCAGGTGCGCCTCGACATGCACCAGCTCGATCGGATTGATCTGCCCCCCGACATTGCCGAAAGCTTCGGCCGCGTGCGCGAGCTCGAGGAAATCTATCGCACGCGTGCCAACGACACGATCAAGGCTGTGTTCGAGAATCCGCACGCCGGCATCGCGCTGCTGCCGGACTTTGACAATGCCTTTAACGCACTACAGGCCGAGATGCTCAAGCAGACCGGCGCGCTCGCGCGCCGTATCGTTGCGGCCAACGATGCGGCCGAGGAGGCCTCGCAGACGGCCAAGCGCTGGATGCTGAGCACCGCGATCACGATCAGTCTCACGGTCTGCGGCCTCGTCGGGCTGCTCAGCGCCTCGATCCGCCGCTCACTGCGCCAGGTTCGCGACGTGGCCCAGGCGATTGCCGGTGGCGACTTAAGCGCGCGCGCCGATGCCAGCGCGCAGGATGAAGTGGGCTCGCTCGCTGGTGCGATGAATCAGCTGGCGGACAACTTGAGCGGCATGATGGATCGGCTGCGCAATGATGCGGACCGGGATGCCTTCGGAACCCAGCTGGTCGAGGCGCTCGAGATGGCAGACACCGAGGGCGAGGCCTATCGCGTGGTGGCACGCGCCATGGAAGTCGTCTCCACGCAGCTGCCGATGGAATTGCTGGTGGCCGACTCCTCGCGCTCGCACCTGGAGCGGGCGACCCACCATCCGGGCGCCGGTTCGCCCGGCTGCTCGGTGGAATCGCCATTCTCGTGCGTTGCGGTCCGGCGCGGCTCGGCAACGACGTTCCAGGACAGCTCGACGATCAACAGCTGCCCGCAGCTGCGCAATCGTCCATGCGGTGCAGTCTCGGCGGTGTGCGTGCCTTTGAGTTTCATGGGCCACTCCCTCGGTGTGCTGCACACGACCGCACCGGTGGATGCGCCCCCGAGCCCCAAGCAGGTGGCACAGCTGAGCGCCATCGCCCAGCACGCGGCCTCGCGCGTGGGCACGCTGCGGGTATTCCACCGCACGCAGCTGCAGGCCTCGACCGACAGCCTGACCGGATTGAGCAACCGCCGCACGCTCGAAGAGCATGTGCACGGCTTGATGGCTAATGGGCTGCCCTACGCCTTCGTGCTGTGCGATCTGGATCATTTCAAGAAGCTCAACGATACTCACGGCCATGATGCTGGCGACAAGGCGCTGCGCGTGTTTGCCGAAGTGCTACGCGGCTGCATGCGCTCCGAGGACATGCCGGCGCGTTGGGGCGGCGAAGAGTTTGCGCTGGTGCTGGCCCGGGCCAACGCGGCGCAGGCGGGCGAGGCCGTCGAGCGCATCCGCACGGCGCTCGCCGCAGCGCTGCTGGCCGGTACCGCCCCGGCCTTCACCGCGAGCTACGGCATTGCCGACTCCTCGATGGAGCCGCAATTGGAGCAGCTGGCGCGGCTGGCCGATGATGCACTCTACCAGGCCAAAGAGGGCGGCCGCGACCGCGCCGTGATCGCCGGCAACAAGTCGGCCGCCGACGGGGTCCCGCGCCGCGATGTCGAGCACATGGCCGAGATGGATCTGGCGAGGTTTACGGCTGAATACGGTGCCGGGCTTGGCAACAGCGGCGAGTCGCGCCTGCAAGCTGCCGCAGCGCTGCTGCCGCTGCTGCATAAAGCCAATCCGAAGCGCTGAGCCGCCAGCGCGCCGCTAGCGCAGCGCGCGCAGCAGCCGCGGGGGCAGGAGCCACTGCAGTTGCCCCGCGCCGGCCGCGGGTCGCTGAGCAAAGCGCAGGCCAACCACTGCCAGCTTCTTGAACTCCATGCGCAGCCCCGTGCCCGGCTCACCCAGACACAGCTCGAGCAGCTGGCTCAACTGCGGCTCGTGGCCGATGATCGCCAGGCGCGTGGCCTTGAGCGTCGCCAGGTGTGCAAGCAGTTGCTGCGCCGACGCCCCCGGCGAGAGCTGTGCACAGGTGAGGGCTCTTGGCCAGTGTGCAGCCAGTGCGAGGATCGCCCCGGTCTGACGCGCACGCTTGAGTGGACTACTCAGCAGCAGCGCCGGTCTGATCTTCAAGCGCCGCAGTCCGCGGGCCGCACGGGTAGCACGCTCCTGCCCCAGCCGTGACAACGGCCGCTCGCGATCATCAGGCCAGCGCCGCGCATCACGCGTCTCAGCGATGGCGTGGCGGATCAGCAGCAGTTCCATCAGCAATGCTCCTCGCTGGAGTCGCCGCGCCGCGAGCGGCGGCGCGACGGCATCGTCGCTGCCATGAAAGGGGTGCGGCTCGAATCAGCTGGGAGTGTAACAAAGCATCGCCGGGCCGATGCTCGCGCCAGCCGTGCTCGATCCGCTGCAGGAGGTCGCTAAAATAATGGGGACTGCGGCTATTAGCTGCAGTCCCCGAAGTAGCGCTGCCGGCGCCTGCCGAGGGGAAGAGTCGGCAACGCCAGTTTGCAGACGCTTGGGTGAGTTGTGCTTCAGGAAGCCGCGGCAGCGCGTCGCTGTGCGATGCGCGCCTGCATGGCGCTGAGCACCTGAGGCAATTGGGCCTTCTGCTCCGGCGTCAACACATTGAAGATCTGCATTTGCACCTCGCTCCAGTGCTGAATGCGGGCTGCAGCGCGATCCTTTACGGCCTGCAGTGTGCTGGCATAGTTCGGGTCGGCCGGGTTGGCGAGCACGCTCAAGTCCGGTGCAGCTTGCGCCTTGGCCGCCTGGCGGCTTGCACTGACCAGCGATTTGATCTGCTGTTTCTGAGCATCGCTCAGATTCAACTGCTTGAGGGCACGGAAAAACTGTCGCACTGGGCGTGCACGCGGCATGCCCTGCTCAGTGCTCGGGGTGCTCGCCACCGTTTGGGCGTGACTGACTTCGAACGCGCCGATCAGGCCGATCGCGGCCACGGTCAGGATGCCGGTGGCGAGCTGTTTTGAAATCTTCATGTCCGAATCCTCCAGAGTGCACAAGTGTGCCGTGTGCAGATCAGAACGTGCGAGTGCTCGCGCCGCTTACTGCCCAGGCTCACTATTGCAGAGAAAGATGGCGCAGCGGGACGTTAATTATTGTCAACTGCGGCGCTGCGGGGGGCGGCGTGCTGCGGCCTGTGAATGAGACAGACCGGGACCCAGAGGGCCCCGGCCTTCAGGAGACCTGGCGTTCGATCCGAGCGTTGGACAAATCAGCGCGGAGGAATCTGCCCGCTGATGCCGTTTTCCTGCTGATTAAGAGCCCGCTGGTCAGTCTTGGTGATGTGGCCGCCATCTTGGCTCGCCATGTCACGCTCTTCCTGACGGACCTGGTGATCCTCGTGGTGGAGCTTTCCAGCCTGCGCCTTGCTCAGCGTGCCGTCCTTCACATCGTTGTGAATGCGACGGTTCTGGTTGGCGAGGCGATGATTCACCTCGGTGCGACGCGGATGATCCTTCTGCCACTTGGTCTCGGCGAACGCATTGCCGCTCAGTGCGCCAAGGCCGACCGTGACCGTGGCGAGAATCAGAATCTTGCGGGTCGAACTGAACATAATGATCTCCTAGCTGTAGCGAGGTAAGAGAGGCTGGCATTGTCGCCAGATTCCCGACTTGCACGAGTAACAACGTCGCAGCTTTGGACTCGCCGACAAGTATTACATCTACTTAACGTTGGCATGCGCCGGCGCGTCGCAGGCACCTATAGAGGAGCGGCGCGCCTGCCGCAGCTGCGCACGGCTTGCGCGCGGGCTCGCCTAAATCACGGTAATTGCTGATCGCTGTCGCTGTCCCACGACAGAAGCTGAATCATTGCAGCGCTGAAATTCGCGGCATTAAACACATTCCAAGCGCTTCGTTGCTTTTGTGCTTCGAGGTCAACGGATCCTCCGCTGCACCGTTGTCCGCTCAGGTCCGGATGCTGCGAGCGTGATTGCCGCGGGCCATCCGACAACGAAGCTGACGGATTTGTTCGAAGCATTGAAATATTTATTGGGAGCAGATCATCATGAGACACAGCAAACTACGGACACTGCTTGCCGCGGGCACGCTCAGCGCGCTTGCGGTTGCGTGTGGCGGGGGCTCAAGCGATTCAAGCGGCTCAAGCCAGGCAATGGCGAACGTGAGCATCATGGATGCTCCGGGCGACTACAACCATGTTTATGTCACGATCTCGGCAGTGTGGTTCCACACCAGTAATCTTGCCGGGCCTGAAGATGCGGGCTGGCTCAAGTATCCGCTGAGCGCACCGATCACGGTCGATCTGCTGTCACTCGAGAACGGCACGATGTTGCAGGCCTTTGGTGGCCTCACGCCGCCGGTCGGTGATTACCAGCAAATTCGCGTATTCCTGATCGACAACCAGGCGGCGCTGACCAGCTCGGCGGCTGCACTGAATCTTTCTGATAATGATGAAGTGTTCTACGACAACAGCAGCGGCACCGCCGAGACGGCGCCGCTCGAGATCGTGAGTCCGAGCAAGGGCATCGCGATCTACGGCTCGTTCCAGGTCACTTCAACGGCTCCGATCAACCTGGCACTCGACTTCGATGTCAATCGTGACGTGCTGCCATTCTTCGCCGGCAACATGCAGGACTTCGTGCTCAAGCCGCGACTGTCCTACTTTGATCTCTCGCACGTGGGTGCGATCACCGGTAGCGTCGAATGCAATGACCTGCTGGCCAACGGCGGCGCAGGCTTCGCCTACGGTGTGGTCGTCAAGGCCGAGATACCGAGCGCTGATGGCACCTACGAGACCGTTGATCGCGAGACCGGATTGAATGTCGATCTGGCGAACAACAGCTGCACCTTCACGCTCTACCCGGTGCACATTCCCGCCGGCGCCAGCAGCGCCAGCTACGATGTTATGATCCGCGGCCGCAACATGGCCTCGATCATCGTGCAGGGCGTGCCGGTACAGGTGGGCGAGGATGCTGCCACCGCGACCCAGATCAGCACCGATCCGCTGATGCTGACGCAGGGCACCGAGTACACGGTCAACATGCCCGCCAACATGCCGGTCAGTCCAACCGGCGCCGATGTGCGTTTCTACCAGACTGTGCCGGGTACCGCGGCCACGTATGAGATCCGCACCCAGGGGGTCAATCCGTTCACGGGCATCTTCACCAACGATGAGCCGCTGTCGCTCGATGCGTTGCAGGTGGGTGCTTATGTGGCCGGTAGCGATCCGACACTGGCAGCGGTCACGCCGAATGAGGGTCTGGGCGGCTTCGTGCCCTACGGTGATGCGCCATACTTCGTGCGCACTGAGGCGCTGACGGGCACCCTGATGCCCGCGCTCGCCAATCCGGCCTCGTTCACGATCGGTGCGCTGAGCATCTCGAGCGGTGCTAGCGCGGACAGCATCGGTGGCAATCTGACTCAGACTACGGCCGGAACCTTCGACTCCGGCTACCTCATCGTCAGCCACGACGGCTACATCGTGACCACGATCCCACTTTCCGGTGTGCTGAGCCTCAACGGCGGCACCGGGGGTGCCTACACCATCGGCAACCTGCCGGGTGGCACGAGCAGCGCGTCATTCTCGGCTGGCCTGTACTACCTGCACGGCTTCATGTGGAACAGCCAGGATCCGCTGCTCTCGTTCCGTAGGATCGAGGACACGGCGGTTGTGGATCTGCGCTCGGGCAGTGCCACCAACGTGGATATCACGGTGCCCTGAGTACCGTTTCGTCAAGAGTTGAGGTGAGGGGGCGGCAGGCGCAAGCCTGTCGCCCTTTCACGCATTCAGGGGCCGATGCCTTGCCTTCAGCCAGGATGAGCCCGCTCGTCCATCATCCAGCGAAGGCTCGCCTTGCGGCCCTCGTTCAGCCACCGCTTAGGATGTCACTCAGTAGGCCCGTAGTTGCGCCGGCCCATCGTCTGGGCTTGCTTGCGGCTCAACGGAAAGAGGAAGTCTCATAGCTGCGGCAATCAAGAAGCCGTGGAAGATGCACAAAAGCACAAAGGCCGCACTAAAAGCGCTGAGCGTTCCCTCATGACCAGGCGCATGTCCTAATCTCCAGCCCAGAAAGGTGGCACTGATCGTCGTCAGCGTCGGTCCGCCGATGCGCATCACGATATTCAAAGTGGTAGTGGCCATCGGCAGATCCTCCCGCTTGACAGAGGAGTAGGCCGCAGAGATCGAAGGCACGCTCACGGCGCTCTGGCCCACCCCTCGGACAAAGAGCGCGCAAGCCAGCAGAACGATCACCAGCCCATGGCTGGCCATATAAATAAAGGGCAACGTGCCAGCCAGCGCCAGCGAGGCCCCCGCGGCCGATACCTTGCGGTTGCCGAACCATTTCACCCAGGTTCCGACGAATGGGTAGCCGCACATCATGCCTAAGCCAAGCGGAGCCAGCAGCAGGCCGGTTGCACTGGGCGAACGACCTCCGACACGGATCAGAAAGATGGGAATCAGCATCTGGCCGGCGTAGGAGATGCCGTTCGCCATGAACTGTGTGACGACAGCGGCCGAGAAGACTTTGCCTTTGAACAGTCGCAGGTCGATCAGCGCCCTGTCTTTCCTGCGCGTGGCCCATTTAAAAAATGCTACGAGCAGCAGCATCGCAGCGAGCAGCAACACCATGCCGATGCGATCGCCGATGTGATCCGAGCCATAAAGGAAGAGCACCAGAGCCGGGGAGAGCAGCGCCAAGCCAATCAGGTCCAGCTCGCGCCGCTTGGTTTGTTCACGAGCGTCGGGCAGAAACAGGATAGCCAACACAATCGCCAGAACGCCGACGGGCAAGTTGACCAGAAAGAGCCATCGCCAGGAGGCAAACTGCAGGATCGCACCAGCGATCACTGGGCCGAGCATCGGCGCCAGCAGGATCGGCATGGCGGCGAAACCAAAAACGCTCGCCATGCGCTTGCCGGCAGCGCGCGCCATCATCATTTGCGCCATCGGCGCGAGCGGGCCGGCGCTCATGCCCTGCACGATGCGAAATCCAATCAGGGAATTTGCAGACCATGCAAGTCCGCAGAGTGCCGAAAAGACCGTGAACGCGCAAAAGCACCAGAGATAGAGCGCCTTGGCGCCGATGCGATCTACCATCCAGCCGCTCAAAGGCAGCATGAGCGCAAGCGCGAGCAGATAGCCGCTGGTGACCCACTGAATCGCCGCCAGGCTGCTGTGCAGCGTTACCGCAAGACTCGAGAGCGAGACATTGACAACTGTGGCATCCAGTTGTGCCAGAAAGGAGCCGAGCACTGCAACCGCACCGATTTTCCAAATCGACGGCTCGAGCAGCTCGGCGCCACGATCGGCCTCAACGGGTGCCGGCATTTGACTCCTCAGGAGCGTTGCCGCCGTGTAGGCGTCCAAACTGGCGCGCAGCCACCAAGCCCATCAGCAGCAGCCCCAGCCCGAGGATCGCTACATCCGTCGTGGAGCGCACGCTGAACTGTCCGACGCGGCAGATCAGGACATAAGCAACCGCGAAATTAAAAACGCCCCAGAGCACATTGAGGCTCGAAGATGAGAGTCCCTGGCCTGGTGGCTTGGCAAAGGGCGTTGGAAAAGGACGACCCATCGCGCCGCTGACGAAGTGTGGAATCGCGTTGCTGAGAAAACACCCGCCGAAGAAATAAGCGATGCAATGCGACCATTCCATGATGAATCCTGCCATGAGTTTCAAAATTTGAGCGGCGGCAAATCGCGCTAATCTAGACCCGGGCGCTGTTCAGCAGGTTCAGAACCTGCTGCGTGGTGCCGCTCTCCCCCAGGCGCGGGAAGATTTTAGTGAGGCTATGGACGTGCGCATCCATGCCCGCATCCGTCATCGCGTCGATCGCCAAGGTGACGTGAAACCCGAGCTCGTACGCCTGGCGCGCGGTCGACTCAACGCCATTGCTGCTCGAGATGCCTGCGAGTACTACTTGGGTGACGCCCTGGCTCAGCAGTTGCTCTTCAAGCCCGGTCTTCGCGAATGCCCCGCTCGTGTACTTCGTGATGCACTGATCTGTCGCTTGCCGGCCCAACTCGGGGATGAGATCGGTCCATCCCGCCGGCAGATTTCCCAGGTGGCGGACCTGCTCGGTTCGACCCGGCGCTATTCCGGCGACGTTGACGAGCACCACCGGCAGGCGGTGCGCGCGGAAGGCATCCGCAAGAGCGCGGGCGTTCTTCACGACCTCAGCGACCGGATGCGCAAGCGGCAGCGAGACAACGCCCCGCTGCAAATCAATGATGAGCAGGGCTGTCTGTGGATCGAGGCTGGTCAGTGCCACGGTGCGCTCCTTGAAGCATTGCCGGTTAGAAATCAGCGAGGCGATTGAGTAACCCGATAGCCTCCGCAAGCTGCTCGCGTTCATGCGGTGCCAGTTGCGCCTGCAAGGCGCGTAGCAGCCAGTCTTCGCGCGCCGCCCGACTGCGCCTGAGCGTCTCGCGACAGGCAGCGGTCAGGGAAAAGAAGGTTTGCCGGCCATCGGCCGGGTCTTGCTCGCCGCTGACCAGGCCCAGCTTCTCCAGGCTGGCCACCGTCAGGCGCATGGATTGCGGGCGCACACTCTCGGCTCTGGCAAGGCTCGACACCGTTACCGGGCCGTCGCGCTCCAGGCGATGAAGGATCGATTTCTGCGCAGAGGTGAAATCCCCCGGATGCGCTTGCTCGCGGACCCGTCGGGTCAGTTTGCCAATCGAGACACGCAGTTCCCCGGCCAGTGTTGACAGTCGTGAACCCTTTGCTGTCTCCAGCGCTCTAGCCATGCGCCCAGTATGGCGTATATACAGGTAAACTGTACAGACAAGCTGTAGTTAGCAGTCGCTGCCAGCGCCTTTTTTTAACCCACGCCGCGAAATGGGCACGCGCATAGCTTCCGGGACAGCACCTAGCCCATGCGCCCGAGCACGGCTCTACCGGTAGGTGCGTTTGAGCGCGCCCGCCCAGCGACTCCCTAAAATCGGAGCGGGTCCGTGCCGCGCACGGTAATCTTGCGCTACGGGCCTGGGCCCTGGGGAGGATCCGGCGTGAGTCATGACACCAAACAGCTCCTGAGCGAGCTGAACAAGCTGCTGAGCCAGTTTGAGTCCGCGCTGCAGGCCGGAAGCGCCGCCGCGGGCGAGCAGGGCAGCGAAGCAGCCCATGGGCTGCAAGCGGGTCTCAAGCAAGCCGGCGCGCGAGTCGCTGATCTGCGGGAGCACGTGCAGAGTGAATTGGATCGCGGCGTGCACGCCACCGACGAGCTGGTGCGCGCTCAACCGTGGGTTGCTATCGGGATCGCGGCAGCAGCGGCGTTTGCATTGGGGTTAGTGATCGGCAGACGCGGTTGAAGGATGCGTTGGGGAGAGATCTATGAGTAGTGAACAGCCTTCGATGAGTGAGCGTTTTAGCGCCTTTCTGGGGCTGGTGCGTGGCCTGAGCGACGTGCTGGGTTCCGCCCTCGGGCGCGGGGTGAGCAGCGCGGTCTCCTGTTGGCGCCAGGAACTGCGGCGTACGGTCTCAGCCCTCGCGCTGTCGATGGCCGCGATGTTGTTTGCCTTCGCGGCAGCGCTGTTCGCTGCCTTTGCGGTCATGCTCGCGCTGTGGGAAACGCACCGCATTCTGGCAGCAGCACTGATTGCGCTAGTGTTTGCGCTGCTGGCACTCGTCGCGGCACTGCTCGTGCGCCGACAGACCGCACCTGAGCCCTCGGCGCGCTAGCGCGGTCTGCCCAAGCGGCGCGCGGGGTGTAGGGTCCCGGGTCCAAGGCGGCTCGCGTCGCCGTATACACGTTGCCGATACGATTGTGAGGCCGGTGCCAGCGTCTTACAAAGCTCGGCGGGCTCGGCCCCAAAATGAAACGGGGCGCTTCAAGGGAAGCGCCCCGGTATGCATGCCGCCTCAGAGGGCGTAGTAGGGATTGGTTGTGGTGTTAAGCGTGGTCGGATCGACCACGGCCAAGCCGAAATAGAGCTTGTGACCGTAAAAATACGGCATGCCCCAGATGAAGTAGTCGAATACGACCGTGCCTCCGATGTTATCGACAGCAAACGCAGTGGGCGAGAAATTTGCGAGATTAGTGATGCTGAAGGCAACCGATTGTGTCGGGCTCGGATCTTCATTGTAATCCTGAAGGCTCGCCGTGAGGTTCAAGGTAGTGCCGGCGCTGTTGGCCGCGGCATTGGCGCCCCCCGGACAGTACAACTGATTCAGCGGCGCTGTGGTGCCACACAGTGCAATTGCCGGATTGCTCGTATTCTCGAAATAGTAGGCGCTCGATCCGCTATCAAAAACCGCATTGTATTCCGTGCCATTCCACAAGGTCTCGACGAGGCCGGGTTCGTAGTTCGGATTGGCGGTGTACTTGGTAGCCGAGCCGAGTGCATTATTGCTCTCGGTGCCAATGCCAAAGGTCATAGTACCGGTGACCGCCGCGCTCGAGCCCGCCGCCGAAGTCACGGGATTCAAATCGATGATGAAGCCGTTATTGTCCGTTGCAAAACTCGAGATCGGGTTGGCCACCTGCACCGTCAGTGCTGCCATGGTCGGCTGGCAGTTGTTGCCGGTCATGTCAGGGCATACGGCATACGCAAGATTAGCCGATCCGGGGTTGCCCTCGAGCGGCTCGGCCGTACTGACGCACGCCAAGCAATCCCACTGAAATAGGCTGACACCCAGCAGGCCGTTGGCCTCAAGGTTGGTGTTCGTCAGGGGATTGGCGGTCATGGTGGTGTAATTCTCGCCCGTCAGCTGATACCCGGTAGTGCTCTCCGTGGCACAGGTGGGCTGTGAGACGCCCAGATCGCCGATCACCTGAATAGGGATATTCGAGGCGGTTTCATTCGTGCCCGTGATCGTGATATCGACGTTGCGGACCGAGCCCCAGGTGTAACCGCCGCCGAACTGTTCGCATTCGGCCAGCGGACCAGTGACATTCGCGTCGGTCGACGCGGTGGCCGTCACCGTCGGAAGATTGGTCAGAAACGTCGCATTCAGTGAGTTCAGTGAGTTTGCAAGCACGCGCAGGCCAATCGAACCGGTGTCCACCGCCACATGATCGACCGTGACGCAATTGCTGGTGCTGCCGTGCTGGCAGATCTGCACAGTAACAAACAGCGAATTGTAGCTCTCGAAGTCACCGTCGACGGTGACCGCGGCAACATTCTGCAGGGCAGGTGGTGATGGGGTGCTGCTGCCGCCGCCACCGCCGCAACCGGCAATCAAGCTTGCCCCCAGCAGCGCGCCGCCCAGCCAGAAATGGAGGGTCCGAAAACGTGTATTGAGGTGTTTCATATTCAGTGGATCTCACTTACAGCGGTGCCTGCCGGAATCTGTGCCGGCACATATGCCCGTCCCATAAAGGTCTGCAGAAAGCTGCCGACCTCGACCACCAGGTCAGGCGCAGTAAGTGCCGCGTGGTGCAGGTCTATGCGCCGCGCGCCGAGCGCCTGGTACTTAGGATAGTAGGCGCCGAGTATCGCCTGCAGGTCGGCTGCCCCCTTCGACTTCCAGGTGATGCCGAATACCTGCCCCGCATGGTTCACATACTGGCGCTCCACCACGTGGTTGTTTACCTGAATCTCATGCACGTCGTAGTTCGGCATGGAAACCGTGGACATGGTGCCGTTGAGACGCTGCACCTCAGCCTGAACGGAGGCCATGTTTCCTCCGAGCTCGGCGTGGGCGGCTCCCGCCGCCAGCAGCAGAACTCCAGCCACCCATGGGGCGCAGTGCTTGGGCAAGTTGAAAGTCCGGACGCTTTTATTCATTTACCACTCCGATCCTTATAGGACGCCAGGGCATCGCGATGAGGCAGGGAGCGGAAGTACCGCGTCAGGCGGCATCCCTGCAATCACCTTTTGCTAACCCTAGCAGAAA
>Ga0302317_10000261_pt1 | contig 48947 bp, 48 predicted proteins | sample III_Palsa_N3_3_FD_200450 | JGI IMG/M metagenome (GOLD analysis project Ga0302317, IMG submission 200450) | Peat permafrost microbial communities from Stordalen Mire near Abisko, Sweden - III_Palsa_N3_3 | ecosystem: Environmental > Terrestrial > Soil > Palsa > Peat permafrost | place: Sweden...
GCGGATGGACCGGGTACTACGGAAAACCCGGTCCCCTCGTCATGCTCAACGGATGGATCGATTTCCAAGCCGCAAAGCGAGGCGTCGCTACCCTCAAAGCTCAATCAGATCTGTGAATCCGATAGCATTTCGCGGGAAAGGGTGCCGAGCGCGAGCGAGGCGGTGAGGGTCGCGCCGCCAGTCTCGATCTAGCGCCAGAAGCCCTCGACGAAGACATAGCCGCCGGGGCGCGGGTCCCAATGGCCGGCGACCCATTCGTGGCGCGCGCGGGGCGGACGGACGTAGCGGCCATGGACCCAGCGATAGCCGTGCCCTGACCATTTCCAGAAGCCGGCCTTCCACACCGCCGGGAATGGCGGCGGCGGCGGCACGGCCTCGACGCGCAGCGGCGGCGGGGCGCCGGGCACGATCATCACCGACGGCGGCCCGTAACCGGGCGGCGGCGGATAGCCCTGGGCCAGGGCGGGCAGGCCGGCGGCGAGACCGGCGATCAGCAGGGCGGCCGACACTGCGGCGCGCATCGGGGATTTCGTCACGATTTGGGAGACCTCATCGGGTTGGCTTGGTCTGGGTTCTACGAGAGTGCCGCGGATTTCGTCCCTGGCTACCCTATCGTCCTGGCTGGAATGACGGAATTCGACCCCTGCAATCTCCGAACAAATGTTGCGCCCGACATCGAACGGCGTGCTAAATGAAGCCCAGGTGCCGCCTCGGCGGTGCCCCGGGCGATTGATTTGGTCCGGACCCGCCCTATGTCTCGCTGCAGTGCGTCATGCCCATGTTCCCGGGCGAGAGACCTCTGAAGGCTTCATTTTTCGAGGCGCTCCCATGCCGATCGCAAACCGCCCCTTGTCGCCTCACCTGCAGGTGTACAAGCTGCCGCTCACCGCCCTCATGTCGATCAGTCACCGCGGCACCGGCATCGCGCTCAGCGCCGGCACGCTCTACCTGGTCTGGCAGCTGCTGGCCGCCGCCAGCGGCCCCGACGCCTACGAGATCTTCCAGCGCTTCGCCGGTTCCTGGCTGGGCCTGCTGGTGCTGTTCGGCTGGTCGGTCGCCCTGTTCTATCATCTGATGAACGGCATCCGGCATCTGGTCTGGGACGCGGGCTTCGGCTTCACTCTGGAGGCGACGCATAAGGCCAACCGCCTGGTCCTGGCCGCCACCGTCGCCTTGACCGTGATCGCCTGGGTCGCCGGTATCGCCGCTTGGGGGATCCAGTAATGGCTGAGAAAATGCGCACGCCGCTCGGCCATGCCTATGGCCTGGGCTCCGCCCGCGAAGGCGCCAAGGACTGGTGGTCGATGCGCCTCACGTCGCTGGCACTGATCCCGCTGACGCTGTGGTTCGTCGTCTCGGTCATCGGCAATGTCGGCGCCGATTACGAGACCTTCGCCACTTGGGTCGGCAGCCCGATCCCGGCGATCCTGCTGGTGATCACCATCGCGGTGACGTTCCATCATGCGGCCCATGGGTTGCAGGTCGTCATCGAAGATTACATCGACGTCGAATGGCAGAAGCTCACCTTGCTGATCGCCGTCAAGTTCGGCTGCGTCCTGTTGGCCGTCGCCGGCATCTTCGCCGTCGCGCGCATTGCGTTTGGGAGCTGAGGGGACCATGGCCCTGTCCTACAAGATCATCGATCATTCCTACGACGTCGTCGTCGTGGGCGCCGGCGGCGCCGGTCTGCGCGCGACGCTCGGCATGACCGCGGCCGGTCTCAAGACCGCCTGCATCACCAAGGTGTTCCCCACGCGCAGCCACACCGTCGCGGCCCAGGGCGGCATTTCGGCCGCGCTGGGCAATCTGGGCGACGACGATTGGCGCTGGCACATGTACGACACCGTCAAGGGGTCGGACTGGCTGGGCGACCAGGACGCGATCGAATATATGTGCCGCGAGGCGATTCCGGCGATCATCGAGCTGGAGCATTTCGGCGTGCCGTTCTCGCGCACGCCCGACGGCAAGATCTACCAGCGCCCGTTCGGCGGCCACACGACCGAGTATGGCAAGGCGATGGCCAAGCGCGCCTGCGCCGCCGCCGACCGCACCGGCCATGCCATCATCCACACGCTGTACCAGCAGTGCCTGAAGCATAACGCCGAGTTCTTCGTCGAGTATTTCGCGCTCGACCTGATCATGGACGAGGGCGTCTGCCGCGGCGTCATGGCCTGGGACCTGGCCGAGGGCACGCTGCACCGTTTCCGCGCCCATGAGGTCGTGCTGGCGACCGGCGGCTATGGCCGCGCCTATTTCTCCTGCACCTCGGCGCATACCTGCACCGGCGACGGCAATGCCATGGCGCTCCGCGCGGGCTTGCCGCTGCAGGACATGGAATTCATCCAGTTCCACCCGACCGGCATCTATGGCGCCGGCTGCCTGGTGACCGAGGGTGCCCGCGGCGAAGGCGGCTACCTGACCAACAGCGAGGGCGAGCGCTTCATGGAGCGCTATGCGCCATCGGCCAAGGACCTGGCGTCGCGCGACGTGGTCAGCCGCGCCATGACGCTGGAGATCCGCGAGGGTCGCGGCTGCGGTCCGGAGAAGGATCACATCATGCTCCATCTGGAGCATCTGGATCCGAAGGTGCTGCACGAGCGGCTGCCGGGCATTTCCGAGACGGCGAAGATCTTCGCCGGCGTCGATGTCACGCGCGAGCCGATCCCGATGCTGCCGACCGTGCATTACAACATGGGCGGCGTGCCGACGAACTATCACGGCGAGGTGGTCCAACCGACCGCGGAAAATCCGGACGCGGTCGTGCCCGGCCTGATGGCGATCGGCGAGGCCGCCTGCGTCTCGGTCCATGGCGCCAACCGGCTCGGCACCAATTCGCTGTTGGATCTGGTCGTGTTCGGCCGGGCCGCTGCCCATCGCGCGGCCGAGCTGATCAAACCCAATACCGCGCATAAGCGGCTGCCGGACAATGCCGGCGAAGAGGCGATCGCCCGGCTCGACAAGATCCGCCACGCCGCTGGCAAGACCAAGCCGGCCGAGATCCGCCTCGCCATGCAGAAGACCATGCAGGCGAATTGCGCGGTGTTCCGCACGACCGACGTGCTGAACGAGGGCGTCACCAAGATCCACGAGATCGCCGACAAGATGGCCGACCTGTCGGTCACCGACCGCTCGATGATCTGGAACACGGATCTGGTCGAGGCGCTGGAGCTGGATAACCTTCTGGCCCAGGCGGTCGTGACGCTGCATTCCGCGGCCAACCGTCAGGAAAGCCGCGGCGCGCATGCGCAGGAGGATTTCCCGAACCGCGACGACAAGGAATGGATGAAGCACACGGTCGCCTGGCTCGACGCTGAGAATGCCGTCAAGATCGACTACCGGCCGGTGCATCTCTACACGCTGACCAACGAGGTCGAGGTCTTCCCGCCCAAGGCGCGCGTCTACTAGACGCGCCGAAGGCACGGAACCTCACCCGAGACGACCCAGACAAGAGGACCATCTCCGATGGCTGAATTTTCACTGCCGGCGAATTCGAAGGTCAAGGAAGGCCGCGTGTTCAAGGCGCCGGCCGATGCCAAGCGCGTGCGCTCGTTCAAGATCTATCGCTGGAGCCCGGACGACGGCCAGAACCCGTCGATCGACACCTACGAGCTCGACCTCGACGCCTGCGGCCCGATGGTGCTGGACGCGCTGATCAAGATCAAGAACGAGACCGACACGACGCTGACCTTCCGGCGCTCGTGCCGCGAGGGCATCTGCGGCTCCTGCGCCATGAACATCGACGGCACCAACACGCTGGCCTGCCTGAAGCCGATCGAAGACTGCAAGGGCGACGTCAAGATCTACCCGCTGCCGCACATGCCGGTGATCAAGGATCTGGTGCCGGATTTGACTCATATCTACGCCCAGTACCAGTCGATCAAGCCGTACCTGCAGTCCGACAGCCAGCCGCCGACGCGCGAGCGCCTGCAGTCGATCGAGGAGCGCGACAAGCTCGAAGGCCTGTGGGAATGCATCCTGTGCTTCTGCTGCTCGACCAGCTGTCCCAGCTATTGGTGGAACGGCGACCGCTATCTGGGCCCGGCCATCCTGCTGCAGGCCTACCGCTGGATTTCCGACAGCCGCGACGAGAAGACCGGCGAGCGCCTGGACGATCTGGAAGATCCGTTCAAGCTCTACCGCTGCCACACGATCATGAACTGCACCAAGACCTGCCCGAAGGGGCTCAATCCCGCCAAGGCGATCGGCGAGATCAAGCAGTTGATGGTGCAGCGGAAGTTTGCGTGAACTCGACCTTGCTCCTGGAATGACAAACGGGCCGGAGAGCGATCTCCGGCCCGTTTGCATTGGGCACCCAGGATAAATGCGCGGTACTAGGCGTTACGATGCCTCAGCACAGCGCGCCGAGCGATAGTAAGCGCAGCCTCCGCCGGCTGCCAAAGCATCGAGAGCGGCAGCCGCCTGGCGACCGCAAGGGTAGGGTCCAGGCGGGGGAAGATGTTCATCAACGGAAGCAGGCCGAACCCACGAAAAGGCCCGCCGCGTCGCGATCTCAGCGATCCGTCCGCGAATTTGCGACATTGAGGGCAATGCAGCCGCCACAGGCTGCTCAAACCGCCCCCGGCACGCCCTTCGAGGTCGAATATTCGAAATGCAACGCCTCGCCCGGATAGACCAGCGGATGGATCGCGTGGGCCGCCTGGGCCGCCTCGGCGAAGCCGGTCGTGATCAGCTTCAGCTTGTGCTTGTAGGTGGCGATATCGCCGATGGCGAACACGCCCGGCACGTTGGTGGCGCCCGTGGACGGGTCGATCGACACGGTATGGCGGTCGAGCGCCAGGCCCCAATCGGCGATCGGCCCCAGGTTCATCGACAGGCCGAAGAACGGCAGCAGGATATCGGCCTCCAGCCGGCGCTCCTGGCCGTCCAGGTCGGCGACGATCACCGCCGACAGCCGGCCGTCGGCGCCGTCGAGACCATGGAGCTGATAGGGCACGACCAGCTCGATCTTGCCGGCCGCCGCGAGCTGGTCGAGCCGGGCGGCACTTTCGGGCGCCGCGCGGAACTTCGCCCGGCGATGCACGACCATGACCTGGGCCGCGACCTCGGCCAGCGAGATCGCCCAATCGACCGCCGAATCGCCGCCGCCGGCGATGACGATGCGCTGGCCGCGATAGGCCTCGCGCCGCTGCACCAGGTAGAACACGCTCTTGCCTTCATAGGCCTCGATGCCGTCGAGCGGCGGCCGGTTCGGCCCGAAGGCGCCGCAGCCCGCGGCCAGGATCACGGCCTTGGCGACGATGGTCTGCCCGGCCGAGGTTTGCAACCGGACCCGGCCGTCTTCAAGCGATTCGAGGCCGGTGACCTGCTGGCCCAGGTGATAGACCGGATTGAACGGAGCGGCCTGCTGCGCCAGTCTGTCGATCAGATCCTGGGCCTCGATCGCCGGATGGCCGGCGACGTCATAGATCGGCTTTTCCGGATAGAGGGCCGCGCATTGCCCGCCGACCATGTCGAGCGTGTCGATGACGTGGGTGCGCATGCGCAGCATGCCGCATTCGAAAATGGCGAACAGGCCGACCGGGCCGGCGCCGATGATCGCGACATCGGTCTCGTGATGGGTAGTCATGGCGCAGGAACTCTCTAGGCGTGACGGAAGACAGGCCGGAGACCATGACCGCGCCGCGCCGGGCAATCAACCCTGGCGGTGGCCTTGGCGCCACGCCGACGGCAAAGCCTGGCGTGGCGCATCCCCTCAATCGATTTCAGGCAGCCTGCCGTGCGCCCGGCAACCGATCCAGAATCGCATAGATGATCTGATAGGTCATGTAATAGAGAAACACGATATTGACGCCGGGAATGATCGTCAGCACCGCCCAGAGCGGCCCGCTTTTCCCGAGACGCTTCGCGATGAAATAATTGCCGATCGCGAAAAAGATCGACCCGATCACGAAGATCACCAACTCGGTCCCGACGATGCCGAGAATCATTTTCTCGTTTCCCATATTTCCCCCTGAATGATCTGAGTGCATTGAATCGCAACGCGAAAAACCTGCCGGATATCAACCCGGCAGGCAAATGAAAACCACCACAGATAGATCTTCGCAAAAAGATCGCGTCGCAAGGCGACGCGTTACGAGCCGCTATACCAGTTGTAGCCCTGGTCTTCCCAATAGCCGCCCGGATAGTCGTTGGTGACGAACAACGCACCGATATGTTTCGGGTTCTTGAATCCCAGCTTGGTCGGCACGCGCAGCTTCAGCGGGAAGCCATATTCCGGCGGCAGCGGGTCCTTGCCGTAATCCAGTGCCAGGATGGTCTGCGGATGCAGCGCCGTCGCCATGTCCAGGCTGGAATAATAGCGGTCGGCGCATTTGAACCCGACGTATTTCGCCTTGAGATCGGCACCGACATGTTCCAGGAAGGTGCGGAATGGCACGCCGCTCCATTGGCCGATGGCGCTCCAGCCCTCGATGCAGATATGCCGGGTGATCTGGCTTTCCTGCGGCAAGCCGCGCAGCCGGCTGAGCGGCCAGGGCGTCTTGTCGGCGACCAGGCCCGAGACCTCCAGCTTCCAATCGTCGCCGTCGATATCCGGCACGTCGTCCTCGGGATAGAAGGCGTTGAACGGGAACGGCTTGGTGATATCGGCTTCGGCATAGACCGGCGCCAGACGGCCCGGATCGAACAGCGCCGCCTGGACCTTGTCGTTCCAGCGCGACATTGCCCACAGCACCTTGTCGACCGTGTCGCCGTCGGTCAGGTCGCAGCCGGTCAGCATCGTGAGCGCGCCCAGCGACAGGCCGTTGCGCAGGAACAGCCGCCTATCCAGGCGGGCCAGATCGGCTTTGGCATCGACCAGCTTCGCCGGTTTGCGCGGGCGAAACATCAATGCTCGTCCTTGGCGCTGCCGGTGATCGTCACCGGCAATTTGCCGGTGATCATCGGCGGCAGGGTGCGCGGCACCAGCAGCACCAGCGCCAGATGCACCACGACGAAACCGACGATCCCGCTCATGGCGATGAAATGGACCCGCCGGGTGATCTCGTAGCCGCCGAACAGGTTGGACAGGAAGTTCAGCTGCACCGGCTTCCACAGCGCCAGGCCCGAGGCGACCGCCAGCACGCCGGCCAGTAGCACCGCCACGTACAGCAGCCGCTGCACGGCGTTGTAGTGGCCCAGGCGATGGCCCAGCTTGAACCTCAGCGCCGCCTTGGTGTCCTGCCAGACCGCGACCGGCGAGAGCGGCAGGAAGCTGCGGCGGAAATGCCCGCCGATCAGCCCATAGGCGACATAGAGCAAGCCGTTGGCGACCAGCAGCCACATGGCGGCCAGATGCCAGGCGATGGCGCCGCCGAGCCAGCCGCCGAGCGTCGCCCAACCCGGGAAGAACAGCGGGGGAAACAGCGGCGAGGCGTCATAGATCTTCCAGCCGCTCATGATCATGCAGACCATGGCGAAGGCATTCACCCAATGGGTGACGCGCACGATCAGCGGATGGATTCTCACCCGTCCGCGTCGCGCCGGTAGGATCGATTGAACCGCCACGCCCCTGTCCTCCCGGCCTACATCGGCGGCGTCAAGCCGTCCTTGCCGACGCTGACGCGGTCGGTGCTGAGGCTGCCGTCGGCCGCCTTCATCGCGAAAATGATGACCTTGGCGCCCGGCTTGACGTCGGCGGCCGAGCCCGGCTCGAACGTCACGATCGGCACGTCGGCCGGCACGATCACCTTCTTCTCGCCGCCCTCGTACTTCACGGTCAGCGTCCGGTCGCTGCTGCCGACCACACTGCCGACCGTGCCGTTGGTCATGGTGCTGTTCGGGCCCAGGTCGAACGGACGATGGCCATCGCCGGTGCCGCGCATCGATTCGGGAAACACATGCACCTCGAGCGCCTTCAGATCGCCGTTCGGCAGCGGAGCCGCCGCCGTGCCGATGTAGCTGTTCGGCTTGATCGCGCTGATATCGATCTTGCTGACCTCGGCGATCTTCACGCCGGCGGCCATGGTCACGGTCAGTTTCTCGCCGGCCCGGCCGGTGATGTGCAGCACCGGACCATCGACCTGGTCGATCGTGCCGCGCACGCGCGTCGGCGTGCCGTCCGCGGCCGAGGCGGCACCGGCGAGGATCAGGCCCAACGCGAACGCGGTCGATACGAGCTTCTTCATGGTGCGCCCCAGCAGAATGTCAGATGCGGACAGAGGTACGGCCCAGCACCATCTCGCGACCAGAGGCGACACGGTCGCAGGCCGATCACATCCGCGTGATCGCATCCACGCTTGCCGGTTGCCCCCCTCCGTCCGGCGGATTAGAAGTTTCCCCGTGTCTGGACCCTTGATCATCGACCTGGCCGACGAAGCGGCGACCGCGGCGCTGGGTGCGCGGCTGGCGGCCGTGGCGCGTCCGCGCGACATGCTGCTGCTGCATGGCGACCTGGGCATGGGCAAGACCGCGCTCGCCCGGGGATTTGTCATGGGGGCGGCACCGGAGACCGACGAGGTGCCGAGCCCGACCTTCACCCTGGTGCAGACCTATCCCGGCGACCGCGGCACGATCTGGCATTTCGATCTTTATCGCCTGAAGCAGCCGGACGAGATCTGGGAGCTGGGCTTCGAGGATGCGCTGGTCGATGGCATCCTGCTGATCGAATGGCCGGACCGGCTGGGCGGCCTGGCGCCGCGCGACCGGCTCGACCTGACGCTGTCCCTGGGCGACACGCCCGATGCCCGGCGGGCGACGCTGATCTCCGCCGGCAAATCCACCTGGTTAAGCCGGATCTCCGCATGATGGATCGCGACCGCCTGCGCCGGGATTTCGCCATGACTGCCGGCTGGGGCCGGGCGCGGGCCGAGCGGCTGCCGAGCGACGCCTCGACCCGGACCTATTACCGGCTGAGCGACCAGGGCCGGCGCGCGATGCTGATGGACGCGCCGCCGCCGCGCGAGAAGCCGGCCGAATTCCTGCAGATGGCGCGCCTGCTGCACGGGCTGGATTATTCGGCCCCGATGATCCTGGCGTCCGACCCGGTCGCGGGCTTCATCCTGTTGGAGGATCTGGGCGACACGACCTACACGCGGCTGATCGCCCAGGGCGCGGACGAGACCCGGCTCTACGGCCTCGCCATCGATCTGCTGGCCGATCTGCACGACCGGTTCGATCCGGCCGGCGCCCATGGCGTCCCGCCCTATGCCGACGAGATCCTGCTGAGCGAGGCCGGGCTGTTCGTCGATTGGTGCCTGCCGGAGATCACCGGGCAGCCGACCGATCCGGCGCTGAAGGACGAATACCTGGCCCTGTGGCAAGCGGCCCTGCCCATGGCCCGCGCCGTGCCGGCCAGCCTGACGCTCCGCGACTATCATATCGACAATCTGATGCTGCTCGACGACCGGCCGGGTTTGCAGGCCTGCGGGCTGCTGGATTTCCAGGATTCGCTGATCGGCCCGATCGGCTATGACCTGGTCTCGCTGCTGGAAGACGCCCGGCGCGACGTGCCCGACGATCTCGCGGCCGCGATGCTGTCCCGCTATCTGGCGGCACGGCCGCTGGTCGATGCGGCGGCACTGGCGCGGTCGATGGCGTTCCTGGGCGCCCAGCGCCACGCCAAGGTGCTCGGCATTTTCTGTCGGTTGGCGCGGCGCGACGGCAAGCCGGTCTATCTGAAGCATCTGCCCCGGCTCTGGCGCCTGCTGCTGCGCAGCCTGGCGCACCCGGAGCTGGCCGGGCTGGCGCAGTGGATGGACCGTCAGGTGCCGGTCGCCGCCCGCGGCATTCCCGACACGCTGGCGGCGCTCTATCCGGAGGCGGCGGCATGATCCGCCCGACGGTCGGCATGGTGCTGGCGGCCGGGCGCGGCGAGCGCCTCCGGCCGCTGACCGACACGATCCCCAAACCGATGGTCGAGGTCATCGGCAAGCCGCTGCTGGACCACGCCATCGACCGGCTGCTCGCGGCCGGCGTCGCGCGGGTCGTGGTCAATACCCACCATCTGGGCGACCAGATCGCGGCCCACCTGGCGGGCCGGCCCGAGATCGTCCTCTCGCGCGAGGAAACCGCGCTGGAGACCGGCGGCGGCGTGGCCCAGGCGCTGCCGCTGCTGGGCGACGCCCCCTTTTTCGCCGTCAACGGCGATTCCCTGTGGCTCGATGGTGCCGCTCCGGCGCTGAATCGGCTCGCCGCCGCGTTCGATCCGGCACAGCATGATGCGATGCTGCTGTTGCAGAAGACGGTGAGCGCGGTCGGCTACGAGCAGAATCGCGGCGATTTCGTCATCGATCAGGCCGGCAAGCCGCGTCGGGTCGGGTCGGGCGAGGTAGCGCCCTACCTGTTCGCCGGCGTGCAGATCCTGGCGCCGTCCCTGTTCGCGGGCGCGCCGGTCGGCGCCTTCTCGCTGAACCGGATCTACGACAAGGCGTTGGCCTCCGGCCGGCTCGGAATCCTCGTCCATGACGGCGAATGGTACACGGTGACCGACGCGGCCGGATTGGCCGAGGTCCGCGCCCAGCTCGACCGACGCCGCAGCCGGCGCTGATGGCGGCCCGCCTCTATAATATCCCGGCGACGCTGCCGTTTCTGGACGCGCTGGTCGCGGGCCTGTTCGAGCGCTTCGGCCACGCGCCGCTGGATCTGGCCGAAGCGACGATCCTGCTGCCCAGCCGCCGCGCCGTCCGCGCGCTGAGCGATGCATTCCTGAAGGCCGGCGGCGGCACGCCCATGCTGCTGCCGCGGCTGGCCGCACTGGGCGATATCGATGCCGACGAGATCGAGCTCGGCGCCGGTGACGGCCTGGCCGATGCGCTCGACCTGCCGCCGGCGATCGCGCCCTTGCGCCGCCGGCTGCTGCTGGCCCAGTTGATCCATCGCTGGGGCGCGCGGCGTCCGGGCGCGCATATCCTGCCGGCCCAGGCCGTGGCGCTCGCCGACGACCTCGCCCGCCTGATCGACCAGGCCTGGACCGAAGACGTCGGGTTCGACCGGCTCGAGCGGCTGGTGCCGGACGATCTGGCGCGCCATTGGCAGATCACCGTCGATTTCCTGAAGATCGTCACCGAGCATTGGCCGGTGCTGATCGAGGCCGAGGGCGCGATCGATCCGGCCGACCGGCGCAACCGCCTGATCCGCGCCCAGGCGGCCGCCTGGCGCGCGACGCCGCCGACCGGCCCGGTCATCGCCGCCGGATTCGGCAGCGCCATCCCGGCCGCCGCCGAACTGCTGGGCCTGATCGCGAGCCTGCCCCAGGGCGCCGTCGTACTGCCCGGGGTCGAGACCGAGGCGGACGCGGCGCTATGGACCGCGATCGGTGACGACCCGACCCATCCGCAATATGGCCTGCACCGGTTGCTGGCCCGGCTGGGCGTGGCGCATGAGGATCTGCCCACTTGGCCGTCGCCCGGCATCGCGCCCGGTGCGCCGGCGCGGGCCGTGCTGGCGCGCGAGATGATGCGGCCGGCCGCCGTCAGCGACCAGTGGCGCAGCCTCGGCACGCTGCCGTCCGATGCGACGCAAGGCCTCGCCCGGCTCGATTGTCCGGGCCCGCAGGAGGAAGCCGGCACGATCGCGCTGCTGATGCGCCAGCGGCTGGAGATGCCCGGCGCCACTGCCATGCTGGTGACGCCCGACCGTGGCCTCGCCCGCCGGGTCGCGGCCGAGCTGAAGCGCTGGGACATCGACATCGACGATTCCGCGGGCCTGCCGCTGAACCAGACGCCGCCCGGCATTCTGCTGCGCCTGCTGGCCGATGCCGCGACGGAGGAACTGGCGCCGGTGCCGCTGCTGGCGCTACTGAAGCATCCTTTGGTCGCCGCCGGCATGGCGCGCGGCGCGTTCCGCGCCGGTGTCCGGCGGCTGGAACGCCAGTGCCTGCGCGGTCCCCGCCCCGCACCGGGAATTGACGGTCTTCGCCAGATCGCCGAGGAGAGCGCCCCGGAACTGCTACCGCTGATCGATCAGCTCGACCGGCTGCTCGGGCCGTTTCTGGCGGTGATCGCGGCGCCCGAGACCCATCTGCAGACGGCGCTCGCGACCCAGATCGAGGTCGCGGAGAGTCTCTGCGCGACCGACGATGCTCGGGGACCGGCAAATTTATGGTCCGAGGAGGCGGGATCCAGCCTCGGCGTCTTCGTGGCCGAACTGCATGACGCCGCCGCGGGTTTCCCCGCGATCGTCGGCACCGACTATCCGGTGCTGCTGGAGGCGCTGCTCGCCGGCGGCGTGGTCCGGCCGCGCTTCGGCAAGCATCCGCGCCTGCAGATCCTGGGGACGCTCGAAGCACGCCTGCAGCAGGCCGACCTGGTCATTCTCGCCGGCCTGAACGAAGGCGTCTGGCCGCCCAACGCCGCGTCCGACCCGTGGCTGTCGCGCCCGATGCGCCGGCAGTTCGGGCTGGAATCGCCCGAGGCCCAGATCGGCCTCGCCGCCCATGACTTCACGCTGGCGGTGACCGCACGCGAGGTCGTGCTGACCCGGTCGGCCCGGGCCGAGGGCGCGCCGACCGTGCCGTCGCGCTGGCTGCTGCGGCTCGACACGGTGCTGCAGGCGGCAGGATGTGCGCTCGACAGCCCGCGCATCCAGCCCTACCTGGCCTGGCAGTCCCGGCTCGACGCGCCGGCCGCGACCCGGCCGTGCCGGCCGCCCGAGCCGACGCCGCCGGTCCATGCCCGCCCACGCCAGCTGTCGGTCACCGAGATCGAGACCTGGATGCGCGATCCCTATGCGATCTACGCCCGCCATGTCCTGAAGCTGCGCCCGCTGGATCCGCTCGATGCCGATCCCGGCCTGGCCGAGCGCGGCAGCTTCATCCATGAAGCGCTCGACCGCTTCGTGCGCGACGGACGGCCGGGGGCCGACCTGATCGCGATCGGGCGCGACGTGTTCGGCGATGCCCTGGCGCGGCCGGGCGTCTGGGCCTTCTGGTGGCCGCGGTTCGAACGCATCGCCGCCTGGTTCGTCGCGACCGAGGCGGCGCGCCGGCCGCTGATCCTCGACAGCTTCACCGAATGCCGCGGAGAATTGCGGTTCGAGACCGCTGGCGGCCGCTTTACACTGACAGGAAAAGCCGACCGCATCGACCTGCTGCGCGCGGGCGGCGCCTGCCTGATCGACTATAAGACCGGCGGCATCCCGAAACCCGAGGAAGTCGTGCTGGGCTACGCCCCGCAATTGCCGCTCGAGGCGGCGATGCTGGCCGAGGGCGGCTTCGCCCAGGTCCCGGCCAGCGCGGTCAGCGAGCTGGCGTTCTGGCGCCTGACCGGCAACGATCCGGCGGCCGAGATCAGCCCGGCCGGCGGCACCAAGGCCGATCCGGCCGACCTGGCCCGCGCGGCCCGGCTCGGTTTGGAACGGCTGGTCCAGCGCTATGACGATCCGGCGACGCCCTATCGCTCCCTGCCCCGGCCGGAGCGGGCCGGGCGTTATCGCGATTACGACCATCTGGCGCGCGTCGCCGAATGGGGTTCGGGGGGCGGCGAATGAGCCTCGATCCGACCGCCATTCAGCAACTGGCCTCGGACGGCCGCGCCTCGGTCTGGGTCGCGGCCTCGGCCGGCACCGGCAAGACCAAGGTGCTGACCGACCGGCTGCTCAACCTGCTGCTGGCCGATACGGCGCCGGGCAAGCTGCTGTGCCTGACCTTCACCAAGGCCGCCGCCGCGGAAATGGCGAACCGGTTGAACGCCAAACTGTCCGGCTGGGTCACCGAGGGCGACATCAAGCTGCGGGCCGAGATCGCCGGCCTGGTCGGTCTCGACGAACGCGAGGTGCCGCAGGCCATGCTCGACCGGGCGCGCCGTCTGTTCGCGCGCGTGCTGGACACGCCGGGCGGCATGCGCATCCTGACCATCCATGCCTTCTGCCAGTCGGTGCTGCGCCGCTTCCCGCTCGAAGCGGGTCTGCCGCCGCAGTTCGAGGTGATGGACGACCGCAGCGCCACCGAGATGCTGGAGGAAGCGCGCCAGGGCGTCCTGATGGCGGCCCGCGCGGCCGAGGATGATCTGGGCCAGGCCCTGGCCGAAGTGACCCGCCATGCCGGCGAGCAGAGCTTCGGCGAGCTGATGCAGGCGCTGACGACCGAGCGCGGCCGGCTGACCCAGATGATCGACCGGGCCGGTGGCCTCGCGCCCTATCTGGCCCATCTGCACCGCCGCCTGGGCGTCCGCCCCGACGAGGACGAAGACGGTGCGATCGCCCGGGCCTGCGACGAAGCCGCGTTCGACGGCCCAGGCTTGCGGCTCGCGACGGAAGCGCTGCTCGGCGGCAGCAAGACCGATATCGGCCGCGGCGAAATCCTTGCCGACTGGCTCGGCGCGCCGGAGACCCGCGTCGTCACGTTCGACGATTACCTGCCGGCGTTCCTGACCGAGAAGGGCGAGGCGCGCAAGGTGCTGGCGACCAAGGCGGTGCTGGCGGCCGATCCGCGCATCGGCGAGATATTGGCGGTGGAACAGGCCCGGCTGCTGGCGCTCCAGGCGCGCCGCGCCGCGATCGTGGTCGCGCGGGCCAATGCCGGCCTAGCGCGGCTCGCCTCCGCCTTCCTCGACGCCTACGAGGGCGAGAAGCGCCGGCGCGGGCTGCTCGATTACGACGATTTGATCCTGTCGACGCGCGCGCTCTTGGATCAGCCGGGCATCGCGCCCTGGGTGCTGTTCAAGCTCGACGGCGGCATCGACCATATCCTGATCGACGAGGCGCAGGACACCAACCCGGACCAATGGCGCGTGGTCGAGGCGCTGGCGTCGGAATTCTTCGTCGGCGACGGCGCCGCCCCGCCGAACCGGACGATCTTCGCGGTCGGCGACGCCAAGCAATCGATCTTCAGCTTTCAGCGCGCCGACCCGCAGGAATTCCTGCGCATGCAGCAGCATTTCAGGGATCGGGTGACCAACGCCGACCGGCCGTGGCGCACGGTGCCGCTGTCGGTCTCGTTCCGCTCGAGCGCCGCCGTGCTGCAGGCGGTCGATGCCGTGTTCGCGCTCGACGAGGCGCGCAACGGCGTGGCGCTCGACGGTGCCGCGATCGAGCATCTGGCCCACCGTCAGGGCCACGCCGGCCGGGTCGAGCTTTGGCCGGCCCTGGAACCGGACGCGGTCGCCGACGAGGAGCCCTGGGCCCCCACGCTCGACCAGCGCCCGATCGAGGCGCCGCGCGGCAAGCTCGCCCGCCGCATCGCGGCGACCATCCGGCATTGGATCGACGCAAAGGAACTGCTGCCGGCGCGCGGCCGGCCGGTCCGCGCCGGCGACGTGCTGATCCTGGTCCGGCGCCGCGGCGGCTTCGTCGCCGAACTGGTGCGCGAGTTGAAGCAGCTGGGCGTGCCGGTCGCCGGCGCCGACCGCATGGTGCTGACCGCGCAATTGGCCGTCATGGATCTGATGGCGCTGGGCCGGGTGCTGCTGCTGCCCGAGGACGACCTGACACTGGCCTCGGTGATCAAAAGCCCGCTGATCGGTCTGGACGAGGACGCGCTCTATCGCCTGGCCCACGGCCGCCCCGGCAGCCTGTGGCAGGCGCTGGCCGCCGCGATCGAACCGGACATGGTCGTGGCCTACGATACGCTCGGCCGATTGATGAGCCGCGCCGATTTCGTGCCGCCCTATCGGCTCTATGCCGAGTTCCTGGGCGCCGGCGGCGCGCGCAAGCGGCTGATCGGCAGGCTCGGTCCCGAGGCGGCCGATGCGATCGACGAGTTCCTGGCGCAGAGCCTGGCGCATGAGCGCGCCCATGTCCCGTCGCTCGAAGGCTTCCTGCATTGGCTGGAACGCGGCGAGCAGGACATCAAGCGCGACCTGGACCAGGGCGGCCGCGACGAGGTCCGGATCATGACGGTCCATGGCTCCAAGGGCCTGCAGGCGCCGATCGTGTTCCTGCCCGACACGGTCCAGGCGCCGGTGCAGATGCCGCAGCTGCTGTGGCCCGAGCGCGCCGACCTGATGCTGTGGCGCCCGGCCAAGGGCGCTGGCGAGCCGCTGTGCGAGGCGGCGCGCGGGCTGGCCAAGGACAAGCGCGACGAGGAATATCGCCGGCTGCTGTATGTGGCACTGACCCGGGCCGAGGACCGGCTCTATGTCGCCGGCTGGCGCGGCAAGCGCGACCAGGCCGGGTCCTGGTACGATCTGATCGACGCCGGCCTGCGCACCATCGGCCGGCAGGAGATGCTGGCGCCGCCGCCGAACCACGAACCGTTCCTGATCCCGAGCCTGGTCCATGACACGGCGCAGAGCGTGCCGCCCAAGCGCGACACCAAGCCCGCGGCCGAAGGCCTGAGCGACGAGGCCCTGCCCGATTTCGCCCTGCGCCCCCGCCCCGACGAGCCCTCGCCGCCCCGGCCGCTGGTCGCGTCCCGCCCGAGCCAGCCGGAGCCGGCCGCGACCTCGCCGCTGGGCATCGACAGCGACACCACGCGGTTCCAGCGCGGATTGCTGATCCATCGGCTGATGCAGTCCCTGCCCGACCTGCAGCCCGACGCGCGCGAGCCGGCGGCGCGGCGTTTCCTGGCGCAGAAGCTTCATAAGCTCGCGCCGGAAGAGCAGGACGCCATCGCGCGCGAAACCATGGCCGTGCTGGAGCATGCCGAATTCGCGCCCTTGTTTGCCGCGGGCTCCCGCGCCGAGGTACCGGTCGTGGGCCTGATCGACGGCCGCGCTCTGAACGGCCGGATCGACCGGCTGGTCGTCACCGGCGATACCGTGCTGATCGTCGACTACAAGACCAACCGCCCGCCGCCGACCGACGCCGCCGCCGTGTCGCCGGCCTATGTCGAACAATTGGCCGCCTATCGCGCGGCACTGGAGCGGATCTATCCGGGCCGCCGGGTGCGCACCCTGCTGCTCTGGACCGACGGTCCCCGACTGATGGAACTGGGCTGATGCGGGCTGACCAGATCGGCCGCCTGCGGCACCGGCCAGGATAAATCATGAGCTCCGATCATCGCATTGCGTCCGGCCGCGCCACGCTGGCCGCGGAAATGGTCGGGAGTGGCGACCCCGTCGTCTTTCTCCACGCCAGCATCTGCGACCGCCGGATGTGGCGCGCACAGCTGGACCGCGCCGGTGCCGCCCATAAGGCCATCGCCTATGATCGGCGGGGCTTCGGCCGGAGCCGGGCCGAACCCGAGGCGTTTTCCGCCGTCGCCGACTTGATGGCGGTGATCGACGCGCTGGGGGACGGCAGGCCTGCGATCCTGGTCGGATGCTCCGAGGGCGGCCGCATCGCGCTCGATGCGGCGCTTCGGCACCCGTCGTCCGTCCGCGCCCTCTTTCTCATTTCGCCCAGCGTGAGCGGTGCGCCGGAAGCGATCCATCCGGCCGACATCAAGGATCTGCTGGCCCAGTTGAAGCAAGCCCAGGAGGATGGCGATCTGGACCGGGTGAACGCGATGAAGGCGCGCCTGTTCCTGGACGGTCCCCTGGCGCCCGAGGGGCGCGTCAAGGGCCCGGCGCGCCGGCTTTTCCTCGACATGCATGCCGATATCCTCCGGTCGCCGCCGGCCGGGCCGACCCTCGATGCCGCTCCGGCCTTCGCTCGCCTGGGCGACATATCGGCGCCCTCACGGGTGATTTGCGGCGACCTCGAATTTCCCCATATCCAGGAGCGATCCCGGCAGATGGCCGCCACGTTGGCGAACGGGTCGTACCATCCGTTGACCGGCACCGCCCATCTGCCGAGCCTGGACCGGCCGGCGGAGATCGCCGGCCTGCTGGGGCAATTCATCGAGCGCTGCTGATCGGGGGTATCGCGGAACGGCTCAGCTCGCCAGCCGCTCGATCACCAGGTCGAGCAGGGCGCGCAGCCGGGCCAGCCGCTTCAGATCGCGGTGATATCCGACCCAGGTGTCGCGACCCGGCGGCGGTTCGCCGAGGTCGATCCGATCGAGCCCGGGCAGCGCGTCGCCCAGCGGACGCGGCAGCACGGCGACGCCGGCGCCGAGCACGCACAGGCGTGCCTGAATGTCGCGGTTGTTGCTGCGCGAGACGACATGGGCGTTCGGCAGCACGCGGGTCAGCCAGACCGCGTCGGGCATGCCGCCGAAGGCGGTGTCCATGGTGATCAGCGGCGTTCCCATGCCGTCGCCGGTCCGGGGCGGTGCTACGCCGGACTTCAGATAGGCGCCGTAGTCGATATGCAGCAGGCGGCGCGAGATCACCTCGGGCTCGTCGAACGGCTTGATGCGGAACACCAGATCCGCCTCCCGTCGGGGCAGGCTGTAGAGCCGGGCGTCGGTCAGCAGCTCGACCACGACACGGGGCTGGAGCCGGGTAAATTCGGCCAGGACCGGCGTCAGCAGATGCGCGCCGAACCAATCGGACGACGAGAGCCGCAGCATGCCGTCGAGCTGCCGGTCTCGGCCGCCGAGCTGGCGTTCGAACGCCAGCGCCTCTTCTTCGATCCGCTCGGCATGGGCCAGGACGGCGGCGCCCTCGTCGGTCAGCACGAAGCCCTCGCCGGTACGCTGGAACAGCGTCTGGCCGACCGCCTGTTCCAGCGCCCTGAGACGCCGCCCCATCGTCGGCTGGCTCTGGCCCAGCGTCCGGGCGGCAGCACCGAGCGTGCCCGCGCGGGCGATGGCGAGGAAGATCCGCAGGTCGCTCCAATCCATCTTGGCAGTACCCATTCATTTATGAATGAGTATCGTGCCGTATCGTTCGTTTTCAAACAAGCCGTCGAGCACGAGATTGCGGAGCAGGACATCGAACAGGAGTTCTTGCCATGATCCCGGAATATCAGATGAAGGCGGCGGTCCTCGAAACCCACGGCGCCGCGTTTCGCGTCACGTCGATCGCGCGACCGACGGCGGAGACGGGCCAGGTGCTCGTGCGCATCAAGGCCAGCGGCGTCAATCCGCTCGATACCAAGATCCATGCCGGCCAGGCCGCTCATGCCCGCCACCCGCTGCCGGCCATCCTGGGCATCGACCTCGCCGGCATCGTCGAGGCAGTCGGTGCCGGCGTGACCGGCTTCCGGCCAGGCGACGCGGTCTATGGCATGACCGGCGGCGTCGGCGGCCTGCAGGGCTCGCTGGCCGAATTCGCCACGGTCGATGCCCGCCTGCTGGCGCCCAAGCCCGCCAACCTCAGCTGGCGCGAGGCCGCGGCGCTGCCGTTGATCTTCATCACCGCCTGGGAAGGGCTGGTCGACCGGGCCGGCATCCATGCCGGCCAAAAGGTGCTGATCCTGGGCGGCGCTGGCGGCGTCGGCCATGTCGCGGTCCAGATCGCGCGGGCCCATGGCGCCGACGTCTTCGCCGTCGATTCAGGTTCGAAAGCGGATTTTCTGACCCGGCTGGGCGCGACGCCGATCGACTATCGCGCGCTCACGGTCGAGCAGTATGTCGCGGCCCATACCGGTGGCCAGGGTTTCGACATCGTCTATGACACGGTCGGCGGCGCTTCGCTCGACGCGGCGTTCAAGGCGGTGGGCCGGTTCGGCCATGTCGTCAGCTGCCTCGGCTGGGGCACCCATGCGCTGGCGCCGCTGTCGTTCCAGGCCGCGACCTACTCGGGCGTCTTTACCCTGCTGCCGCTGCTGACCGGCGAGGGACGCGAACATCATGGCCGGATCATGGGCGAAGCGACCAGACTGGCCGAGGCGGGCAAGATCGTGCCCCGGGTCGATCCGCGGCATTTCACGCTCGAGACGATCGGCGAAACCTATCAGGCGATCGCCAGCGGCGCCGTCGCGGGCAAGCTGGTCGTGGACATCGATCCGGCGGGTTAGCTCTCGTCCAACCGCGTCAAGAGGCCGGTCCCGGGCAATTCGCCGAGGTTCGTGTCCTCGCGGATCAGCGCCCGGGTCGCCGCCCCCAGCAGATTGGCGCCGCGCATATCGGCCTTGGTCACGTCGGCCTTGTTAAGGACCGCGCGGCGCAGATCGGTCGCCAGCATCAGCGCGCCGTTCAGCTGGGCGCCGGACAGGATGGCCAGCTGCATGTCGGCGGCGCTGAGGTTCTTGCCGCTCAGATCGTAGCCGGCGAGATCGCAATTGCGGAAATCCGCCCGTACGCCCTGCTCGCCGCCGCTGAGGATCCATTCCAGATGGGCCGCCAGCCGGCGGTCGACCTCGCCGGCCGGCAGGGTGATCGGCGCTTCCGGCTTGATGCCGACCGAGTCGAGATAGGCCAGCGTCTGCTGATCGATGTTGGCGCCGCCCAGGTCCGCCTCGGCCATCTGCGCGTTCTTGAAATTGGTCGCCTGGATTTCCGAGCCGCGGAAGTTCGATTGCCGCAGATCCGCGGTCGCGAAGGTCGAGCCACGGATGATGGCGCCGGCGAAATCGGCGCCCTTCAGCCGGGCGCTCGAAAGATTGGTCCCGTCGAGTCGGGCATTGCCGAAGCGCGCGCCATGGGCTTCGTCGCGGCCCGCGATGGCGCCTTCGCGCAGATCGGCGCCGGTCAGCTGGACATGGGTCAGGTCGGCGTCCTCGAAACTGGCGCCGCGCAGATCCGCCTTCTCGAAATTGCCGCCGGACAGATTGGCGCCGTTGAACACCGCGCCGAACAGGTTCGAGCCGCGAAACAGCGAGCGCTGGGCCTTGCAGAGTTCGAATTGGCAGCCGATGAATTCGCTGTTCGACAGATCGAGTTCGGACAGATCGAGCCCGGAAAAGTCGCAATTGACCAGAATCGCGCGGCGTCCGTCGCGCTGACCTTTCAGAAAGCGCTGATGGGCCTCCGCCATCCGTTCCAGCAGTTCTTGGGAGAAGCGGATATCCCGCAAAGTGCTGTTCTTGGTCCCGAGGGTACTCATGCGGCCCCGCAACGTTCCAGGCGCGACAAGCAGAGCATGCGCCGACAGGGTTAACAACTACTTGCGACTGCTGGGGTTCCCTGGCGCGGCGCGATGGGTGCCCCGCGCGCAAGGGGGCCTGCCGCACGGCTCCCATGAGACAATCCATCCGGCGCGCGCCTTGACCTTGGATTTGCCCAACCCCTAATCTTCTCCAGTATGGCGGAAGATCGTCCGCTTCACGCGTTTTGGGCGCCCGGGCGCCCTCCCAGGAGAATTGATCTCATGTCCGCCAATGCGCTTACGACCAAGGTTTCCGATCAGAGCTTCGAGGCCGACGTGCTCTCGGCCCCCGGCCCGGTCCTGGTGGATTTCTGGGCGGAATGGTGCGGCCCCTGCAAGATGATCGCCCCGGCGCTCGAGGAGATCGCCCAGCAGTTCGCCGGCAAGATCACCGTCGCCAAGGTCAATATCGACGAGAACCCGAGCACGCCCGCCAAATACGGCGTGCGCGGCATCCCGACCTTGATCATCTTCAAGAACGGCCAGGTCGCGGCCCAGAAGATCGGCGCCGTGCCCAAGAGCAAGCTGATCGAGTGGGTTCAGCAGTCGATCTGACGAAAGCGGATCGGGCTGGCCGGGCGGAAAACGCTCCGGCCAGCCCGATCGTTTCAAGCGCGTAGAGCGCCAAGGCCGAGGCAAAATGCCATATTAGAGACTTGACGGACCGCCGGTGCGATCTAGCGTCTTTGATATGATGATCCAAGAACTTCAAAACCTGATCGAGCCTGCCGCCGCCGTGCTCAAGGCGATGGCGAACCCGCAGCGGCTTAAGATCCTGTGCCTGCTGGCTGAGCGCGAGCTGTCGGTCGGGCAGTTGGAAAGCCTGGTCGGCCTCAGCCAGTCGGCCCTATCCCAGCATCTGGCGAAACTGCGGCAGGACAAGCTGGTCCGCACGCGGCGCGAGCGTCAGACGATCTATTACGCGCTGAACGGCCCGACCGCGCTTACCATCATGACTGCGTTGGTCGAACTGCACCGGGCGACGCCCGACGCGGCCAATTCCGACGAGGACGACGACGAGACCGCCTGCGCCTGAGATCATTGTCGCAGCCGGCGCAGCCCCAGTCCGGCCACGACCAGCCAGCCCAGCATGAAGGCCGTGCCGCCGACCGGCACGAGGACGCCGAACGGACCCAGCCCGAGCGTCGCCGAGACCAGCAGCCCGCCGCCGAACAGCACCATCCCAGCGAGGAACAGCCAGAACGCCGTATCGACCAGCCAGCCGCCGGTGCCGGCCCGGCCGAAATGGGCCAGACCCAGCAGGGCCGCCGCATGCAGCAGCAGATAGCGCGAGGCGAGATCGACCAGCAGGCGCGCATGCTCGTCGGCGAGCGCATGGGTCCCGGCCGCACCGGCCGCGACCGCGACGAAGCCACCCAGCCCCGCCGCCAACAGATATTTCCCGGCCATCGCCGCCTCTTCAGGGATGATCTCGCAGGGGATTCTGATAGCATGGCGCGCCCGTCGGTGCCCCGATGCGGCTGCGCGGCAGCCCTGCTAAGATTGACCTGTCGTTTTCGAACGGTCGCGGTCATATTGTGCACCGCAGTGGTTGGTGACGGCCGCTCATGTTGGTGCCGTCACATTGGGATTAGATCCGATCGTTCGGGTCCTCGAACTTGTTCCCTTGAGCGCCACTCGTTTCGCACCCCCCATTCAAGGGGCGGCGAAGAGATAGTTGGTGCTCCGGGACCCCCATGAGCGGTTGCGGCGTACCCCATATTTTTCTGAGCGGACGGGTCCGGCGGAAAAATAAGGTCACCCTTCGCGCCCCGTTCGAGGAACACTCATTGTCCTTTTCCGAATTCAATCTGCCCGCCCCCATCCTGAAGGCTCTCGAGCAAGAGGGTTACACCGAGGCCACGCCGATCCAGGCCGAGGCCGTGCCGCTCGTGATGGCCGGCCGTGACCTGATCGGCAGCGCCCAGACCGGTACCGGCAAGACCGCCGCCTTCATGCTGCCGGCGCTGGCCCTGCTGTCCGACAACAAGCAGCCGCGCGTGCGCGGCCCCCGGGTTCTGGTGCTGGCACCGACCCGCGAGCTGGCGACCCAGATCCTGGACACCGCGCGCAAGCTCGGCAAGTTCATGAAGCTGAACACCGTCTCGATCCTGGGCGGCATGCCCTATCGCCTGCAGCTGCAGCTGCTGTCGCGCCCGGTCGACCTGATGGTCGCCACGCCGGGCCGCCTGATCGATCATATCGAGCGCGGCCGGGTCAGCCTGGCCGACCTCGAAATGCTGATCCTCGACGAGGCCGACCGCATGCTCGACATGGGCTTCGTCGACGCGGTCGAGACGATCGTCTCCGCCAGCCCGGCGACGCGCCAGACCCTGCTGTTCACCGCGACCTTCGACAAGCGCATGGTTCAGCTGACCTCCAAGATGCTGAAGGATCCGGCGCGCGTCGCGATCGAAGCGACCACCATGACGGTCGACAAGATCGAGCAGCGCGTGCATTTCGCCGACGATCTGGGCCACAAGCGCCGTCTGCTGGCCCATCTGGCCGCGAGCCCGGAAGTCGAGAAGGCGATCATCTTCGCCGCCACCAAGCGCGACGCGGACACGCTGGCCGAGGAACTCAACAACCAGGGCCATCAGGCCAGCGCGCTGCATGGCGACATGACTCAGTCGGCCCGTAACTACACGGTCCAGAAGCTGAAGCAGGGCCGCATCCGCCTGCTGGTTGCGACCGACGTCGCCGCCCGCGGCATCGACGTCAAGGACCTGACCCACGTGATCAACTTCGACCTGCCGCGTCAGGCCGAGGATTACGTGCATCGCATCGGCCGCACCGGCCGTGCCGGCGCCTCGGGCATCGCCATCTCGTTCGCCTCGCCCGCCGACCGCCAGCTGGTCGACCGGATCGAGCGCTACACCGGCGCCACCCTGACCCAGCACGTCATTCCGGGTCTGGAGCCGACCGCGAACTTCAACAAGCGCTCCAGCAGCCCGCGCAAGCCGGGTGGCTTCAACAAGGGCCCGCGTCGCTTCGGCGGCCCGGCCGGCTCCGGCGGCGGCTATGCCGGCCGTAGCGAAGGCGGCAATGGCGGCGGCGGTTATGCCGGTCGCGGCGAAGGCGGCGGCTATCGCGGCCGCAGCGCCGGCGGCAATGCCGCTCCGGCGCCGCGCCCCTATGCCGGCAACAGCAACAGCCAGGGCCAGAAGCCGGCCGGCGCCAATCATCCGGGCGGCGATCGCCCGCTGAAGCGCGCCAGCTAAGCTCACCGAAACCGAACCGAAGGCCCGCCATCCTCGACAGGGGATGGCGGGCCTTTGCGTTTGGCGCTAAAACCCGTCATCCGACTGACTATCCAGGAATTCGACATGCCGAGCTTCGATATCGTTTCGAAGACCGACCTCGCCGAGGTCGACAATGCGCTGGGCAATATCCAGCGCGAAATCGAGACCCGGTTCGACTTCAAGGGCAGCCACTGCAGCCTCACCCGCAAGGACGAGACGCTGACCCTGCTGGCCGACGATCCGCTGAAGATGAAGCAGGTCCACGAGCTCTTGAAGACGCATCTGACGCGCCGCAAGCTCGACGCCGGCTGCCTCGAGTTCAAGGAGGTCGAAAAGGCGTCCGGCGACAGCGTGCGCCAGATCATCATCGTCAAGCAGGGCATCGACAAGGACCTGGGCAAGAAGATCGTCAAGGACCTGAAGGATTCCAAGATGAAGATCCAGGTCTCGATCCAGGGCGACGAATTGCGCGTCGTCGGCAAGGGGCGCGACGAGTTGCAGATGGCGATCGCCTTCGTCAAAACTCTGAAGATCGAACTGCCGCTGCAATACGTGAATTTCCGCGATTAGCTTTCGCCGGCGTGGGCCGGTCGCATGGCTGGCCCGCGCCCTAGCCTAAAACGAGACGCTTGATCCGGAGCGGCCGCTCCGGTATCTCTCGCCTCCTCTTCGGGTCCCCATCGTCTAGAGGCCCAGGACACCGCCCTCTCACGGCGGGAACAGGGGTTCGACTCCCCTTGGGGACGCCAAAGATATCGATGACTTAAGGCCGCCTTCGGGCGGCTTTTTCGTTTTGTGCGGGAGTCATATGGCAGAGTAACGACCGCGTTTACCTTCCGCCATGACGGATTTATTCGAGGAAAATCCTGATTGATGGCCGTCACGCAGCAGAATTATTATGCTATTTTCTTGCCATTTCCGTTGCCAATGCCGCCTTGTACTTTTCTAGAAAAGATAAATATTTTGCCGGCAGCCTGCTATCAGATTGGGCGAATTTCATTTGCTCGTCGGTAAGAATTTTGGCGTCCTTTGTTTTGACATCGGTGTCTCCGACAAACCTGTTAAATTCTAATCGAATTCTGTATTCCGATACTAAAGCAATAGAGAAAGAATTCATCACCATTCGACATATATTACAAGGCGGCTTACGTCCGTAAACAGGGAGTATTGGCCCAAGCTTATCCAACTTCCTTGGATCGTCACCCGCATTTTTTAATTGTCTCGCATAGTCCAAAAGTAAATTCTGCTCTGCGTGATGATCTCCGCCCACCATCGTAGGAATATTAGATACGACAACCTTAGTTTCCTTCGTCTCCGCTCTCAGTCCTTCGTCGATTTTGTTGGTGGATGGCGTTGAATTTGACGAAAAGTAATATTTCCCTCCGACGTTCATTATCTGAACCTCTTGAATTTTCGAGGTAATTTTCTTACTAAACTCACCTATTTTTATTGCAGCAGCTTGCGTTCTTCGCACAACACCTGCTGTTGAGCCGGCCATTGGAGCTTCTTTGATCTCCTTGGTCTCAGCCGTAAGCGTCGCGCGCTGGATGACCGTACAGCCGAACGGACTCGTCTGCGCCGAATCTCCAGGTAAGCGACCGAATTTCGTCGCAGGGGGTGGAACAGCTGGGGGCGCAACCGCCGCCCCTTTTGGCTGGCCCGAAGATGATCGGCGGAACTTGGTCGGCGGCGGTGGAATCGGTTGTCGTGCCACGGCGATATCCCAGAACGTTCGTTCGCGCAGGCTACCACAGCGCCAACGTGGGCACGTTGATATCCGACCGATCCTATTGGAAGCGCTTCTCCGCGAGCCGGCACGACTCGTCCCGTTCGGTCGTGCTGTTGAATGACCGGGCAACCCCCATCACCGCTTCCCGCCAATCCCCGGATTGATCGCCAGCGCCGCGCCGGCGGCGCCGCCCGCGTCATAGGCGTCCGGCTGGATGAAGCGCCGGCCAGTCCTGACCGTGCGGAGCTGCAGGTTGAGCTTGGCCAGTTCCGCATCCACGACCGAGCTTTTGACCAGCACCAGATCGCGTCCGTTGCTGCGGTTGGCGTCGTCGCGCGCGGCCTTCATCGTCCCCAGCTTGTCGGCGATCGACGCGACCATGCCCAGCGCGAACGAGCTGTTGGCCAGGTGGCGGTCCTTATGGGCGAAGCGCTGGTAGTCGCGCGAAGTCTTGAACCGGCCCAGCTCGGTCCGGACCGCATTGTCGATCAGGTCGGTCAGGTAATGCGCGACCGACACATCCGCGCGCAGGCCGAAGAAGACATAGCGGAACGCGCCGGCGCCGTTCTTCTCGCGCCAGATCTTGCAGTCGCAGAAATCGGCGACCGCGCTGACGCAGCCGTCGAGCGGGATGCGCTTCTTGCGCCCGGTCTCGAACGCCAGCTGCTCGCACGGCTCGGCGGCGAGCTCGACGTCGCTCAGCGACAGATCGTAGCGGTCGAGCAGTTCGGCGACCTTGGCCGCGGCGGCCAGCGCCTCGTCCTCGGTACAGCCATTATCGATGGTTTTGGCGCGCAGGCCCTGGATGCGGGCATGGAGCTTGTCGAGGTCGGCGGCGGACATGGACCGACCATAGGCGATGCCCACGCCGGCCGCCACGGGGAAACGGGCTTGATGCGGGCGCGGCGCCCCTGCGAGAGTGGGACCCTGTTTCCTTGACCCGCCGGAGCCCCGATGACCGACGTGCTGATCACCGAATTTCTCGACGAGGCGGCACTGGCCGCGCTCCGGGCCGAGTATGCCGTGCATTACGATCCGGGCCTGTGCGAACGGGCGGACGAGATCGCGGCGCTGGCGCCGGGCGTGCCGGCGCTGATCGTGCGCAATCGGACCCAGGTGCGGGGCGCGGTGCTGGCGGCGTTCGACCGGCTGAAAGTGATCGGCCGGCTCGGCGTCGGGCTCGACAATATCGACGTGCCGGCGGCCGAGGCGCTGGGCATCGAGGTCTGTCCGGCGACCGGCGCCAATGCCGCCTCGGTCGCGGAATATGTCATGGCCGCCTGCCTGATCACGCTGCGCCCCATCTGGCAGTCGAATGCGGCCGTGCTGGCCGGCGCCTGGCCGCGCAACCAGCTGATGTTCAACGAGGTCCAGGGCAAGCGCCTGGGCCTGATCGGTTTCGGCTCGATCGGCGGCGAGGTCGCGCGCCGGGCGCTCGCCCTGGGTATGGCGGTGGTCGCGGTCGACCGGCCCGGCGCCGATCCGGCCCGGCTGCTGGCCGCCGGCGTCACCCCGGTCGATCGCGCGACCCTGTTGGCGACATCCGACGTGGTCAGCCTGCACGCGCCCTCGACGCCGGAGACCTATCACCTGATCGATGCCGTGGCACTCGCTGCCATGAAGCCGGGCGCCGTGCTGATCAACAGCGCGCGCGGCGGCATGGTCGACGAGGCGGCGCTGGCGGCGGCGTTGCATTCCGGCCATCTGGCCGCCGCCGTGCTCGACGTGTTCGAGGATGAACCGCTGAAGGCCGGCTCCGGCCTGATCGGCGTGCCGAACCTGTTCCTCACGCCGCATGTCTCCGGCGTGACCGTCGAATCGAACGCGCGCGTGTCGGCGGTGACGGTCGCCAACGTGCGACGGGTATTGGGCAAGCGGTAGGCGAGCGCGTTCACCGCGGCACGCCCCCGCGAAATGCGGGAGAGGGTATTGGGTGGGGGTGTCGCTAGCGTAGGATAGCCAAGCAGAACCTACTTAGGACAGGCTCGCTTGCCAAAGGATCAGCAGCCCGTCCTCGGGATCGAGCCGGCTGCCGGCCTGGACGAAGCCGTTCGCCGCCAGGACGCGCTGCGAGGCGATATTGTCGGCCGCGGTTTCGGCGGTCAGCCGATGGATGCGGGCGTCCCCGGCGGCAAGGCTGAGGATCTCGGCCACCGCGCGGGTCGCCAGCCCCTGCCCGCGCCGGGCCGCGACGATGCCATAGCCGATCTCGACCGCACCATCGGCCGAGGGACCGTGCTTATAGCCACAGAGGCCCGCGACCGTGCCGTCCACCACGACGAGCCAGCTGCCCGGGCCGTGGTGCGTGCGCAGATCCTCGGCGACGCGCCGCAGGTATTTGAGCACGCCAGGGCGATCGACGCCGCCCTCCGGCAGGTTCAGCCCCTCGAACCCGCCCTCGCCCGCCAGCATCCAGGCGAAATGGGCGTCGGTCGCGGGGATCAGCTTCATGTGCCCACGGCCGCCGCGATCAGCACCCGGCCGGCCGAGGCCAGCGCCCGGGCCGGGCCTTCGGCGCCCAGCGCCTGGCCGGCGGTATAGGCGCCGTCGATGATCAGCTGCAGCTGGTCGGCCAGCCCCTGCGGGTCGCGTGCGCCGGCGGCCGCGGCCAGCGTGCGCAGACGGTCGTTGACCTTGTGCTTGTGCGCGCGGATCACCGCGTCGGCCGGCAGGGTCGACCCGGGAAATTCGGTCGCGGTATTGAGGAACGGACAGCCGCGATAAGCATCAGCCAAGGTGCGCCGCATGATCGCGTCGAGCAGGGTTTCGAGCTGCCGGCGCGGCTCACCCGGATGCGTCGCCAGCGTCCGCTCCCAGCGCTCCCAGAACTCGACATTGCGCCGCTCCAGATAGGCCGCGACCAGATCGTCCTTGGACGGAAACGCCCGGTACAGGCTCATCTTGGCCACGCCGGCCGCGGCGATGATCGTGTCGATGCCGACCGCGCGCACGCCCTGGTGATAGAACAGCTCGCTGGCGACATTCAGAATCCGGTCGCGCGCCGACAGCTTGTCGCCAGAAGAGGGAGCCACGCTCATGTCACATGCCGTCCTGCATCATTCATGGTTGACATGATACAGACCTGTCTCTCACATTGCCAGCGTTACAGCAGCGTTGAGGAAAACGGTCGATGGCGCGCCTGAGAAATCTGCATTACGGCTGGATCGTCGCCGCCGTCACGTTCCTGACCCTGCTGGCCGCCGCCGGCGTGCGCTCGACGCCGAGCGTGCTGATGGTGCCGCTCGAGACCGAATTCCACTGGAGCCGCGCCACGATCTCGGGCGCGGTCGCCGTCAATATCCTGCTCTACGGCCTGATCGGCCCGTTCGCCGCCGCGATCATGGAGCGGTTCGGCATTCGCCGGACCATGCTGTGCGCGCTGACCGTGATCGCCATCGGCGTCGCGACCACGCCGCTGATGACCCAGCCCTGGCAGCTGGTCCTGCTGTGGGGCGTCGTGGTCGGCAGCGGCACCGGCGTCACCGCCATGGTGCTGGGCGCCACCGTCGTCGCCCATTGGTTCACCGAGCGGCGCGGTCTGGTCATGGGCATCCTGACCGCCAGCACCGCCACCGGGCAGCTCGTATTTCTGCCGATGCTGGCCAGCTTCGCCGAGGCCTATGGCTGGCGCTCGGTCTCGCTGACCGTGGCGCTGGTCGCCGCCGTGATGGTGCCGATCGTGGCGATCTTCATGCGCGACCGGCCGGGCGACATCGGCTTGCGCCCCTATGGCGAGCCGGAGGGCGTCGAGCCGCCGGTCCGGGTCACCGGCAACCCGGCGCTGCGCGCGATCAACGCGCTGTTCAGCGGCTTCAAGTCGCGCGATTTCTGGCTGCTGGCCGGCAGCTTCTTCGTCTGCGGCGCCAGCACCAACGGGCTGATCGGCACCCACCTGATCCCGGCCTGCATCGACAATGGCATCACCGAGGTGACCGGCGCCGGGCTGCTCGCCGTGATGGGCATCTTCGATTTCTTCGGCACGACGCTGTCGGGCTGGCTCAGCGACCGCTGGAACAACCGCTATCTGCTGGCCTGGTATTACGGCCTCCGCGGTCTGTCGCTGCTGTTCCTGCCGTTCGCGTTCGATCTCAGCTTCACCGGCCTGTCGATCTTCGCCGTGTTCTACGGGCTCGACTGGATCGCGACCGTGCCGCCGACCGTGCGGCTGGCGACCAACGCGTTCGGCAAGGAAAACGTCGGCATCATGTTCGGCTGGATCGCGGCCGCCCACCAGCTGGGCGCCTCGTTCGCCGCCTATGGCGCGGGCCTGATCCGGACCGACCTCGGCTCCTACACCCAGGCCTTCATGATCTCGGGCGGGTTGTGCCTCGGCGCCTCGGTCATGGTGCTGTTCATCGGCATGAAGAAACGCGGCACCGGCACGCTGCAGCCGGCGGCGCTCGCGGCGGAATAGCGCGGCCGCGCCGGGCGGCTGGTGCCGCCCGGTGGTTCATGCTGACATGGCGCCCTGCAATCCGGAGCTGCCATGTCCACCGACAAACCCACCAAGATCGAGACCCGCCTGACCCATGCCGGACGCCGGCCGCAGGACCATTACGGCGCGGTCAATCCACCGGTCTATCACGCCTCCACCATCGTGAAACCGTCGCTCGACGCGTGGGAGGCCGCGCACAAGCCGGGCTTCACGGGCTATATCTACGGCCGCAATGGCACGCCGACGACCCGTGCGTTCGAGACCGCGATGGCCGAGATCTACGGTGCCGAGGACGCGGTCGCGGTCTCGTCCGGCATGGCCGCGATCGCGGTGGCGATGACCGCGCTGACCAAGGCCGGCGACCATGTGCTGGTGACCGACAGCGCCTATTTCCCCTGTCGCAAATTCTGCGACGGCGTGCTGAAGAAATACGGCGTCGCGACCAGCTATTACGACCCGACGATCGGCGCCGGCATCGCCGGCCTGATCCGGCCGGAGACCCGCCTGATCGTCACCGAATCGCCGGGCTCGCTCACGTTCGAGATGCAGGATATCCCGGCGATCGTCGCGGCGGCCCATGCGCAGGGCGTCAAGGTGATGACCGACAATACCTGGGCGACCGCGCTCTATTTCAACCCGCTCGACCATGGCGTCGATGTCGTGGTCGAGGCGGCGACGAAATATATCTCGGGCCATTCCGACGTGATGATCGGCCTGGTCGCCGGCCGCGGCCCGGACACGCCGCTGCTGCGCCAGACCGCCCGCCTGCTCGGCAATTGCTCCGGTCCCGACGATCTCTACCTGGCCCAGCGCGGGTTGCGCACCATGGCGGTGCGCCTCGCGCGCAACCAGGCGAACGGCCTGGCGCTGGCGCGCTGGCTGCAGGGCCGACCCGAGGTCGCGCGCGTGCTGCATCCCGCCCTGCCCGACCATCCCGGCCATGCGATCTGGCGGCGCGATTTCACCGGTGCCTCCGGCCTGTTCGGGGTCGTGCTACATCCGGTGGCGCGGCCGGCGCTGGCGGCGTTGCTCGACGGGCTGACGCTGTTCGGCATGGGCGCCAGCTGGGGCGGTTTTGAAAGCCTGATCCTGCCGGCCGATCCGCGCGCGCTGCGCTCCGCCACGACATGGGACATGCCAGGCCCGCTTTTGCGCATCCATGCCGGGCTGGAAGACCCGGACGATCTGATCGCCGATCTCGAAGCCGGCTTCGACCGGCTGGCGCGGGCCGGAACCTGACCCCACATAGAGCCGTAGACCCTAAGCACGGCTAAGACGGAGGAAACCATGGCGACCCTATCGAGAGTGCTCGCGACCCTGGCGATCACCGGCCTCGCGGCCGGCGGCGCGCTGGCCCAGACGCCGTCGAGCACCACGTCGCTGCAGCAGACCGCACCCTCCGCCGACACGACGCCGCCCGGCACCGGTGCCGCCGACCTGCCCCATGGCCCGATCGTCAATGGCAAGCAGTTGCAGCCCCGCGCCGGCCAGCCGCCGTCGCGCCAGGAGACCAACCAGATCGACCAACTGGTGAAATCGACTCCGCCCGACGCCGCAGCCGACGGCCCGATCGTGCAGCCGCGCGACCTGTTCGGCAACCCGCTGGGCGGCAGCCCGGGGCTGGATCCGAAGAAGCCGTAACCGGCCCGCCCTTGATCCGTCCAGCCGCGGGCCCATCTACCCCCGGGTAGAATCCCCCCGAAAGGACTGCTTCTTGGACGCCCCACCGACCGCCGCGCCCCGTCGTCGCGGCAGCCTGGCCACGCTCGGCACGCTCGCCCCCTATCTCTGGCCGCCCGGCGAGTTCGGTCTGCGCGTCCGCGTCGTCCTCGCCGTCTGCTGCCTGATCGTGGCCAAGGCCGCGAACGTCTATGTGCCGATCCTCTATAAGCGCGCGATCGATGCGCTGGGCGGCGGGGCCGGCAACGGCGCCGGCTCGGTCGCGGCCGTCATCACGGCGGTGCCGCTGGCGCTGATCCTGGCCTATGGCACGGCACGCGTGCTGTCGCTGATCTTCGCCGAGCTGCGCGACGCGGTGTTCGCCCGGGTGACCCAGCGCTCGATCCGGACGCTGGGCTTGCGGGTGTTCCGCCATCTCCATGCCCTGTCGCTGCGCTTTCACCTGGCGCGGCAGACCGGCGGCCTGACCCGCTCGATCGAGCGCGGCACCAAGGGCATCGAGACCCTGCTGCAATACATGCTGTTCAACATCGTGCCGACCCTGTTCGAGATCGCGCTCGTCTGCGCCATCCTGTGGCACCTGTTCGACTGGCGCTTCGCGGCCGCGACCTTCGTCACGGTGACGCTCTATATCGCCTATACGCTGATGATCACGGAATGGCGCACCAAGTACCGCCGCCAGATGAACGAGGTCGATTCCGAGGCCAATACCAAGGCGGTCGACAGCCTGCTGAATTACGAGACGGTCAAGTATTTCGGCAATGAGGAGCATGAGGCCGCCCGCTTCGACGGCGCGCTCAGACGTTACGAGCGCGCGGCGGTCAAGAGCCAGGTCTCGCTCTCGATCCTCAATATCGGCCAGGCTGCGATCATCTCGGTCGGGCTGACCATCGTCATGTACATGGCCGGCGTCGGCATCGTGAACCACACGATGACGCTGGGCGATTTCGTGCTGGTGAACACCTATCTGGTCCAGCTGTACCAGCCGCTCAATTTCTTCGGCTTCGTCTATCGCGAGATCAAGCAGTCGCTGATCGACATGGAGCGGATGTTCGAGTTGATGTCGGTCGAGCGCGAGATCGCCGACGCGCCGGACGCGCTGCCGCTCGCGGTCGCCGGCGCCACGCTGGAATTCCGCGACGTGCATTTCGGCTACGACCCGCGCCGCGAGATCCTGAAGGGCGTCAGCTTCACCGTGCCGGCCGGCCATACCGTCGCCGTGGTCGGCCCGTCCGGCGCCGGCAAATCGACGCTGAGCCGCCTGCTGTTCCGCTTCTACGACGTCGATGCCGGCCAGATCCTGATCGACGGCCAGGATATCCGCGACGTGACCCAGAAGAGCCTGCGCGCGACGCTCGGCATCGTGCCGCAGGACACGGTGCTGTTCAACGACAGCATCACCTACAACATCGCCTACGGCCGCCCCGGCGCCTCGACCGCCGAGATCGAGCAGGCCGCGCGCATGGCCCATATCCATGATTTCATCCTGGCCATGCCCGACGGCTACCAGACCATGGTCGGCGAGCGCGGGCTGAAGCTGTCGGGCGGCGAGAAGCAGCGGGTCGCGATCGCGCGGACCATCCTCAAGGACCCGGCGATCACCTTGTTCGACGAGGCGACCAGCGCACTCGACACCAATACCGAGCGCGAGATCCAGACCAACCTCAAGGAAGTCAGCCGCGGCCGCACCACGCTCGTCATCGCCCATCGCCTGTCGACCATCATCGACGCCGACGAGATCATCGTGCTGGAGGCCGGCCGCATCGCCGAACGCGGCCGACATTTCGACCTGGTCGCCGCCAAAGGCCGCTATGCCGAGATGTGGCGCCGGCAGCAGGAAGCCGCCGAAGCCGGCCAGCCGATCGAGGTCCCGCCGCCGTTCTATCAGCCGGCGTAGGATTAATTTATCAGTCTCAGGCGGCAATCATGTTCGACTGTTCGCACGTTAAGGTTAAGCTGACGCGGGTTCGTCGCGATGCCACCTCGAGTGAGCGCTTTTCGTGAAATTATTCGTTCTGTTCGCGGCGCTGACTTTGATCGGCATCGGTCGGCCATATCGCGCCGATGCAGCGGAAGAAGTTCCGCTGATTGGATGTGCGATCGAGACCGCATTCGACAAAGCGCCCGCGCTATCTCCTTCGTGGAAGACGACGGGCCTTCCGACCGAGATCGCTCATGAACTGGCGTTCTACGCGACCGAAGGCGACAACATGCCGGTGCTGGCCCCTCGCGGATGGCAATGTCATGGCACCGGTGGCTCCTCTGGAACCTACCTGTACATATGGCCGACAGGAGAGCCGTCCGATCAATTACCTCCAAAGGGCGAATTCGTGTCGTACAGCCTGACATCAAATTCCGGGCTCCACGTGCTGGAGACGCTGGCGCGTGAGCGACGGCTACGAAACAAGCATTGGACCCCGCAAGAGGACGCGAACCTCGTTTCGACATTCAAATACTACGGCGCCGATTTCTCTTTCGCAGATTGCGGCACGCCGTTCCCGGCAAATCGGCTGGCGGATCGAGGGCCAAACATCGTCGAGTTCGAGACGCCCCCAAACCAGAGAGGCGTCGGCGCCCGGGGGCGCCTGTGAGGGCGAGATATCCCCGCTTGCGACATTCGGATTTGTCGAGTTCTCCAAGCTCGACGAAACTCGATCGATGGTCGTTAGGCTGCCCGGTGAACAGTCGGCACTCGCGAGAGAAATCGTAAGGGCATCGATCGAAAGCGCGGCTGCGTCCCCGCTGTCCGTCGAGTCGAGCGTCCGACGACGCGACTGACCGCAGACCGTCAGATCAAAGCCCAATCAGCGCCGCGAGTTTGCCTCTGACTTCGGCCAGCAGCGGCGCCGGCACCGCCGCGCCGGCGAAGGTGAGCGCCCGCGCCAGGGTATCGATGCTGCGGGGATGGCTGGTCAGGATTTCACCGCCGATCGGCAAGCCGTCCGGGAGGACGGCGCTGGTCGGGAACGGGCGCACGCGGGTGGTGATCGGACAGACGATTGCGAAGCGGGTCGCTTGCCAGAAGGCGATCGGCGAGACCACCAGCGCCGGACCCCGACCGCTCTGCTCGCGCCCGACGCGCGGGTCGAGATCGATCCACACGAGATCGCCCGCCTCCGGCGCATAGACCGGTTCAGTCACCAGTCTCGCGCCCCACATCCGGTCCCCAGTCGAACGCATCCTGCATGGCGTCGGGGGCCATGCCGACCAGCAGTTCCGCCAGATCGTAGCGCGGCCGCGTGGCGGAGATGACGATACGATCACCCTCGGCCTCGATTTCGACGCGGGTGCCTTCAACCAGCCCGATCTTGCCGGCAATGTCCTTCGGAATGCGCAAGCCCAGGCTATTGCCCCACCGCGCGAGTTGCACCTGCATCGCCGCCTCCCGGATATCCGAAAGCTATCCTACGACATATGCGTCCCCTCTTCAATCTCGTGTCTTCCTTATGGCCGTGGAGACACCCGGGCCCCTCGGGTGTTCATTGTGCGACACGCTCGATCACGGATGAAAGTGAACCATGGCATCGCTGCGGCGAAGCGGGAAAATCGGGGCGGTCTTGGTGCTGCTGCTGGCGTCGACCACGCTGGCCCAGGCCGAGGATCTGGAGGCGGCGACGGCCGCGCGGATGGGGGACTATCCGACCGCGGTCGCGCGCTGGTCTGCCTTCGCGCAGCAGGGCGACCCGGATTCGGCCTATCGGCTGGGCCAGGCCTACGAGACCGGCCAGGGCGTGCCGCGCGATCCGCGCCAGGCGGATTACTGGTACCATTTCGCCGCCGCGAACGGCTCGGGGCCGGCCGCCTATGCGCTGGGGTTCCAGGCCGAGCACACCGAGCGGCCCGACGGGCTGCCGCAGGATCCCGATGCGGCGATCCGCTGGTATCGCCAGGCGCTCACTGCCGGAGACCCCCGGGCCCGCGAACGGTTGGCCGCGCTGGGCGCCGGCGAGAGCGAGGGCGAGAAGCCGGCGCGCCATGCGCCCGCCCCGGCACCGGCCCGCATCGTCGTCCCCGTGCCGGCCCCCCATCCGGTCGCGCGCCCGCCGGCGCCGGCGGCGCCGGACAGCGATTTCGAGCGCGTCGTCGGGATCTGGCGCGCTCATGGGCTGGAAGGCACCGATTCGACCGCCATCGCCGCCCTGGTCGCGGCGGCGAAGCAGGGCCAGCCGATCGCTCAATATGATCTGGCCTATGCCTATGAACATGGGCTGGGCGTGCCGGCCGAACCGGTGCGCGCCTATGCCTGGTACCGGCGCGCCCAGCGCGCGAACGGTCCGGCGCGGCTGCGCGAAGCGGCGGAAACCAACGGCAACGCGCTGGGCGCCAAACTATCCGACAGCCAGAAGCAGGCGGCGGAGCGGGTCGATACCCAATAGCTACCGGTCGAGCAGCGGCCCCGGCAAGGCCACCAGTTCGCCCGCCGTCAAGGCCCGGTCGGCCGTCAGATCGGGATTGGCCGCGAGCAGCTGATCGAACGGCGGCCGATAGCGCGGCGCGCGATAGGCCGCGCGATAGAGCGTGCGCAGCGTGTCGCCCCGGCGCGCCGGGATGAACAGCAGATTGACTTCGGCCGGCACGGGTGCCGCCGCGGTCTGCGGCGGGCTCGGCACCGGCGGCGTTGGCGCGGCGGCGGTCTGGACCGGCGACGCCGACGGTGAGGGCGATGCGGCGGCCACGGTCGGTGCCGGCGGTGGCGCGGTGTCGTCCGACAGAGCCCAGAGCCAATAGCCGACGCCGACCGCCACGATCAGCAGCATCGTCGGGATCGCGATCCGGGACGCGCCCCGGGCCGCCCGGGTCAGCAGGCCCGTGGACAGGACGGCCGCGCGGCGCGGTTCGATGCTGATCGGCGGCCGAACCCGGACGGGCGCCGCCACCGCTGGCGCGCCGCCCCGGATCGCCGCCTCGGCCGTGACATAGTCGATCGGCAGGCGGCGGCGGGCCGCACCGGCCTGCAGCACCCGGTCGCCGAGCGACAGCAGTCGGCGGGGAATGCCGCCGGCCTCGATCACGATCGCCTCGATCGCCTCGGGCGTCAGCAGTTTCGCCGGATCGTCGGCGCCGGCCTGGCGCAGGCGATGCTCGATCAGCCCGCGCGCCTCGACCGGCGTCAGCAGCGGCAGCCGGATGCGCACGCTGGCCCGGCGATCGAGCGCTGCCGCCGCCGGCCGCGAGAACAGGGCGACGAACGGCGGCCGGACCACCAGCACGATCGACACCAGCGAGTCATCCTGGCCGGCCAGATCGGCGATCGAACCCAGCGCCTGCAGCGCGCTGTCGCTCAGCGCTTCCGTATCGTCGACCAGCAGCACGGTCGCCTGGCCGGCCGCGGCCCGTTCGGTCAGCAGCCGCTTCAGATCCTGCGCCGGCGGCGGCGGCGCGAACGGGCCGGCCAGCATGTCGCCCAGCATGACGAACAAAGCCGCCCGGTCGAAATCGGGCCGGGTGATCCAGCCGACGCGCACCCGGTCGGGATCGGCCGCGCGCTCGTAGGCGCGCAGCAGCTCGGTCTTGCCGGCACCGGGCCAGCCTTCAAGCGTGATGACCCCGGTCCGCCGGCGCACCTGGTCGGCGATCGCGTCGAGCGCGCTCAACCGCCCGGCGGTCCCGACCTGGAACGAGCCATCGGCGACCGCATCGAACGGCATCTGCCGCAGGCCGTAAAACGCTTGATCCATCGGGGCTCCAGCCAGTGATCCGACGGGCAGACTCGCGGCCTGCCCATTGGATTAACGCTTACCCGCGGAACGGGTGCCCTGCGCCGCCTGGGTCATTTTCCGGGCAGCGGCCGCCTTACCCCAGACTCTTGCTGCGCTTGTACTGGTACAGCGCCGCGCCGAACACGCCCATCGAGACGAAGGTGATGATCACGGTGGCGAGCGCGTTGATCTCGGGGCTGAGGCCGAGGCGCACCTTGGAGAAGATCACCAGTGGCAGGGTGGTCGAGCCGGGCCCCGAGACGAAGGCGGTGATGACCAGATCGTCGAGGCTCAAGGAAAACGCCAGCAGCCAGCCGGCGACCAGTGCCGGGGCCATCAGCGGCAGCGTGATCAGGAAGAACACCTGGATCGGCCGCGCGCCCAGATCCATCGCCGCCTCCTCGACCGAGATGTCCATGCCGGCAAGCCGGCTCTGCACGATGACGGCGACGAAGCTCAAGGTGAAGGTGATGTGCGCCATGATGATGGTCAGCACGCCGCGCCCGGCCGGCCAGCCGATCGCCTGTTCCAGGCCCACGAACATCAGCAGCATCGAGATGCCGGTGATGATCTCGGGCATCACCAGCGGTGCCGTCACCATGCCGGCGAACAGGGTTCGGCCGCGGAATTTCGTGAAGCGCGACAGCACATAACCCGCGATCGTGCCGATCACCAGCGCGCCGGTCGCGCTCGCGACAGCGACCTGCAGCGACAGCCAGGCCGCATCCAGGATCTGGTCGTTATGGGCCAACGCGCCGTACCATTTGACCGAAAAGCCGGACCAGACCGTGACCAGCTTGGATTCGTTGAAGGAATAGACCACCAGCGACGCGATCGGGCCGTAGAGGAAGATCAGGCCGAACACCAAAGCCGTCGGCAGGAACCAGCGGCCGCGGCCGAAGCCGCCGCTCATGATGCCGCCCCATCGGCGGCACGCGCCTGGGCGCGCTGCAGCAGCATCAGCGGCACGACCAGCAGCGCCACCATGACGACGGTGACGGCCGACGCCATCGGCCAGTCGCGGTTGGCGAAGAACTCGCTCCACAGCTGGGTCGAGATCGTCAGCGTATCGGCGCCACCCAACAAGGTCGGGATGATGAACTCGCCGACCGCCGGGATGAACACCAACAGCGAACCCGCGATGATGCCGGGCAGCGACAGCGGCAGGGTGATCGCCCAGAACGCGCGCAACGGCCGGGCGCCCAGATCCATCGCCGCCTCGAGCAGCGCCCCGTCGAGCTTTTCCAGGGTCGCGTAAAGCGGCAGCACCATGAAGGGCAGATAGGCATAGACCATGCCGATATAGACGGCGGTCTGGGTGTTGAGGATGTTGAGCGGCTGGTCGATCACGCCGAGCCAGATCAGGAAATTGTTGAGCAGGCCATTGTCCTTGAGGATGCCGATCCAGGCATAGATCCGGATCAGGAACGAGGTCCAGAACGGCAGCACGATCAGCATCAGCAGCACCGGCCGGAGCGTCGGCTGGGCGCGCGCGATGGCATAGGCCATGGGATAGCCCAGCAGCAGGCAGAACAATGTCGTGACCGCGGCATTGCGCAGCGAGCTCAGGTAGGACAGCAGATAGATCGGGTCGTCGCTGAACAGCCGGATGAAATTATCCAGGTGCAGCGTGATCTGCAGCGCGCTGTCGTCACCCAGTGTGAACAGCGGCGTGTAAGGCGGGATGGTCGAATCGCTGTCGGCGAAGCTGATCTTCAGCACCAGCAGGAACGGCACCAGGAAGAAGACCGCCAGCCACAGATAGGGCGCGCCGATGACCAGGCCGCGGCCGGGCAGCCGGCGGCCGACCGCCTTGAGGAGACCGCTCACGGATCGACCAGGATCGAGGCGGCCGCGGCCCAGCCGACCGTCACCTCCTCGTCGCGCGCGAAGGGCTGATCGTCCCAGCGGCCGAGGTTGGGCGCGGTCGCCTTGACGAGTTTTCCGCCGGCAAGCGTCACGTGATAGACGCAGGCATCGCCCAGATAGGCGATGTCGCGCACCCGGCCGGCGAGGCGATTGGGCAGATCCAGCCCCTCGCCCGGCTTGGCCAGGCGCAGCTTCTCCGGCCGGACCGCGACGCAGATCGCGGCACCGGGGGCGTAGGTGCCGGCCGGCCCGACCGTCAGATCGGCACCGGCCTCGGCGCTCTCGACCAGGGCATGGTCGCTGAAGCTCTGCTTCAAGCGGCCCTCGAACAGATTGACCGAGCCGATGAAGTCGGCGACGAAGCGGCTGTGCGGGAACTCGTAGATCTCGTTCGGCTTGCCGACCTGGACGATCTTGCCGTGGTTCATCACCGCGATCCGGGTCGACATGGTCATCGCCTCCTCCTGGTCGTGGGTGACCATGACGAAGGTGATGCCGACCTGTTCCTGGATCTGGCGCAGCTCGTACTGCGTCGCCTCGCGCAGCTTCTTGTCGAGCGCCGACAGCGGCTCGTCGAGCAGCAGCACCTTGGGCCGCTTGATGATCGAGCGGGCGAGCGCCACGCGCTGGCGCTGGCCGCCGGATAGCTGCCCGGGCTTGCGCTTGGCCAGCGGTCCCAGTTGGACCAGGTCGAGCGCCTGGCCGACCCGGCGTTTGATCTCGCCCTTGTCCACGCCGTCGCGGCGCAGGCCGAAGGCGACATTGTCCTCGACGCTCATGTGCGGGAACAAAGCGTAGGACTGGAACATCATGTTGACCGGGCGTTCATACGGCGGCACGCGGCTGACGTCCTGGCCGTCGATCACGATCCGGCCGGCGTCGGGCGTGACGAAGCCGGCCAGCATACGGAGCAGTGTCGTCTTGCCGCAGCCCGACCCACCCAGCAGCGCGAACAGCTCGCCGCGATGGATGTCGAGCGAGACCTCATCGACCGCGCGCGTGTCGCCGAACAGCTTCACCAACTGATCGATCTTGATATGGGCTTCGGCCGAAGGATCGCGCCAGGGCTCGCTGTCGCGAACGGAGGGGTGTGTCACGGGGCCGGATACCTTTATCGGGGCTGAAAAGTGCGGGGCGGCACCGTTCCCGATGCCGCCCGTCCCTCTATTAATGCCCGCTCTTGATCTTCGTCCAGAGCCGGTTTTTCAAGCGCTCGATCTCCTTGGGCGAGACGGAGATCGAGAACAGCTTCGCCTCGACGTCGGCCGGCGGAAACACGCCGGGATCCTTGGCGATTTCCGGCTGCACGAACTTGATCGCGTCGGCATTGCCGCTCTGGCCGTAGATCGCGTTCGAGGTCTCGGCCATCACTTCGGGCTGCATGATGTAGTTGAGGAACTTCAAGGCCGCGTCCGGATGCGGCGCGTCCTTCGGCATGGCCATGGTGTCGATGTAGCGCTCGGAGCCTTCCTTGGGGATGTAATAGGCGACGGTCACGCCCTTGTTCGCCTCGGCCGCGCGCCGGCGGGCCAGGTTGATGTCGCTCGAATAGCCCCAGGCGACGCAGATATCGCCGTTGGCCAGGTCGTTGATATATTCGGAACTGTCGAACTTCCGGATGAAGGGCCGGATCTTCATGATCAGCTCGTAGGCCTTCTGGATATCGTCCTTGTTCTCGCTGTCCGGATTCAGGCCCAGGTAGTTGAGCGCGGCCGGGAACACGTCGGTCGGCGTATCCAGCATGGTGATGCCGCAGCCCTTGAACTTGGCCAGGATCGCCGGGTCGAAGAAGAACTTGAGGCTATCGACCGGGGCGTCGGGCGCGATCGCCTTGACCTTTTCCAAGACCACGCCGATGCCGGTCGTGCCGGTGACCCAGGGGATCGCGTGCGCGTTGTCCTTGTCGTACTTGGCCATGCGGGCGAGCAGGCCCTTGTCGAGATGGCTCCAGTTCGGCAGCTTCGACTTGTCGAGCGGCTGATAGATGCCCGACTGGATCTGCTGGGCCAGGAACGGCGTCAGCGAGGGCACGACCAGGTCATAGCCCGAATGGCCGGCCTTGAGCTTGCCGTCGAGCGTCTCGTTGGCGTCGTAGGTGTCGTAGGACACCTTGATCCCGGTCGCCTTCTCGAAATTGGCGATGGTGTCGGTGCCGATATAGTCGGACCAGTTGTAGATGTTGAGGACCGTGCTGTCGGCGGCCTGCGCCGCCCCTGAAAGCGCGACCAGCGCCGCCGCCGTGCCCAACAAAACCCGTCGCATCATCATGCCTTGTCCCCCTCTGATCGCCCGCAAAACCCCAATCGCCTCTCCATGGACGCGAGCGCTGGGACACCGGGATCCGACGTCTCAGGCGGACGCGTCGCCCCTTGTGAACACAGGCGTTTTCGAGAGAATGACGATGTCCGCATCCGAACAATTTCCAGCCACGCTTGTCAAGCGCGCGGGCGGGCGGGCGGAGAAACTCGCAAAAGCGCCTCGTGTCGTTCTGACACAGGTACGCCATTCAGCCGCCAACGAGCCCGCTTTCCGTCGGGAACGACGGCGCGCATGCTCGATCCGATTCGGCACCTACTGTGGCAGGCACTCTTCCATGATCCAAACCGATCCGTTCGACGGGGTTCTGCGTGATGACCGGCTTCATCTGCAACCGCTTGAGCCGCACCATGCCGAATCGTTGTTCGACGGGCTTCAAAACCCACGCCTATACGATTTCATCGACGATCAACCGCCGATCACGATCGAAGCTCTGCGGGCGCGCTATGTGAGGTTGGCGCGCCGCCGGTCACCCGACGGCAGCGAAATCTGGCTGAACTGGGCTGTCTGGTCGGCCGACGAGACGCGGTTCATCGGCTATGTCCAAGCGACGGTCACGCCTGACGAGCGCGCGGTTATCGCCTACGTCCTCTTTCCCGATGCCTGGGGCAAAGGCTACGCAAAGGCAGCCGTCACTCTGATGATGTCCCATCTGGCAGCGATCCGACCGAATTTGGATTTTCACGCCTATGCCGATGTTCGCAACCGCAGATCCATCGCGTTGCTGGACGCCCTTGGGTTCCGGCGCATCGCGGTCAGAAAAGACGCGGGAACAATCAGGGGCATGGCAAGCGACGAAGCTGAATTCAGCATGGTCAGATCATGTCCCTGAGCCGGAACCACAGCATCGCCAGCAGCAGCGCCGGCGTGCGCAGCGGGCCACCGGGGAAGGTGCCGTGCGGGATGCGGGCGAACAGGTCGAACCGTTCGGCCTGCCCCGCGATCGCCTCGGCCATGACGCGGCCGGCGATCCCGGTCAGCGCCACGCCCTGGCCCGAGAAGCCGTGGGCGAAGTAACTGGTCGGGCCGATGCGGCCCAGATGGGGCGCGCGGTTGACCGTGATATCGACCAGGCCGCCCCAGACCTGGTCGAACCGCACGTCGGCCAGCTGCGGGAAGGTCTGCAGCATCGACCGGCGCATCTGCTGCTTGAGGTCGGCCGGATCGCGGCCGGAATAGCTGACGCGGGCGCCGAACAGCAGCCGGTCGTCGGGCGTGCGGCGGTAGTAGTTCAGCACGAAATTCATGTCGCACACGGCCACGTCGTCGCGCAGCACCTGGCGCATGCGCGCGCGGCCCAGCCGTTCGGTCGCCGCGATATAGGTGCCGACCGGCGCGATCGTACGGCCGAGCCCCGGCACCAGCTTGCCCAGCAGCGCGTTGCCGGCGATGACCAGCGCCGTGGCCTGGACCCGGCCACCGGCCGTGGTCAGCGACGGCGCGGCCCCGGTATCGACCGCGACGACCGGCGATTGCTCGTGGATCGTCACGCCAGCGGCCCGGCAGGCCTCGGCCAGCCCCAGGGCATAGTTCAACGGATGCAGATGGCCGCCCTCGGGATCGTACAGGCCGCCGACGTAGCGCGGCGAGCCGACCCGGGCGCGCATTTCGTCTTGGCCCAGCAGCTGCGCGCTCTCATGCCCCAGCCCGTGCCATTCGGCCTGCATCGCCTTCAGATCGTCCAGGTGCCGCGGCTTGAGACCGGCGAACAGATAGCCCCGGGTCAGGCCGCAGGCGATGCCGTGGCGGGTGATCGTGTCGATCAGGAGCCGCTTCGCCTCCTCGGACAAGTGCCACAGCCGGCGCGCGTCGTCCGGCCCGACCCAGCCGGCCATGGTCGCGATCGACGGGTTGTAGCCGGTGACGATCTGGCCGCCGTTGCGGCCCGAGGCGCCCCAGCCGATCCGCTTCGCCTCCAGCACCGTGACCTTGAACCCGCGCAGGGCCAGATGCAGTGCCGCCGACAGGCCGGTATAGCCGGCGCCCAGCACCGCCACGTCGGCGCGGCTATTGCCGCGGAGCGGCGGATCGTCCGGGATCGGATTGGCCGTGCGCAGGTACCAGCTGTCGATATGGGCGGCGTCGTCGCTCAAACCCGCTCTCCCGCAATGCAACAAATTCGGCGTGTGCCCGGTTGGCGGCCGGCGGCCATCGGCGCATAGTACGGCACGACTATCGCAACGGCAGAGGAGCGCCGCCGGCCCGGTTCGGCGGCTGATACAGCATGAGTCTCCTGGAGACCTTCATCAAGGATCATCGGATCACCGAAGTGGAGTGCCTGGTGCCGGATCTGTCGGGCATCGCCCGCGGCAAGATCCTGCCGGCCGAGAAGTTCCTGCGCATCCTGCGCGATCGGGGCCTCCGGATGCCAGAGGCGATCTTCGTCCAGACCGTGACCGGCGATTTTCCGGACGACGAGGACGTGACCAGCCCCGAGAACAGCGACATCTACATGATCCCGGACGGCTCGACCATCCGCCTGGTGCCCTGGCACAAGGAGCCGACCGCCCAGGTGATCAGCGACTGCGTCTATGCCGACGGCGCCGCCGTCGACATCTCGCCGCGCTTCGTGCTGCAGCGCGTGCTGGAGCTCTATGCCGCCAAGGGCTGGAAGCCGATCGTGGCGCCGGAGCTGGAATTCTTCCTGGTCCAGATCAACACCGACCCGGACTATCCGCTGGTGCCGCCGGTCGGCCGCACCGGCCGGACCGAGAGCGGCCGGCAGGCCTATGGCATCGACGCGGTCAACGAATTCGACCCGATCTTCGAGGATGTCTACGATTACTGCGCGGCGCAGGAGATCGACATCGACACGCTGACCCATGAGGCGGGCGCGGCGCAGATCGAGATCAATTTCAACCATGGCGACGCGCTGTCGCTGGCCGACCAGGTGTTCCTGTTCAAGCGCACCGTGCGCGAGGCGGCCGTGCGCCACCAGATCTACGCGACCTTCATGGCGAAGCCGATGCAGGGCGAGCCCGGCTCGGCCATGCATATCCACCAGTCGATCGTCGATCTGGACTCGGGCCGGAACCTGTTCGCGAGCGACGACAATACCGACACCGACCTGTTCCGCGGCCACATCGCCGGCCTGCAGAAATTCCTGCCCGCGGTCATGCCGCTGTTGGCGCCGAACGTGAATTCCTATCGCCGGCTCATTGCCGGCACCGACGCGCCGATCAATGTGCATTGGGGCCGCGACAATCGGACGGTGGGATTGCGCGTGCCGCTGTCGGCCCCGGACAATCGCCGGGTCGAGAACCGGGTCGCCGGCGCCGACGCCAATCCCTATCTGGCGCTGGCCGCCTCGCTCGCTTGCGGCTATCTGGGCATGACGCTCAACCTCAGGCCCGAAGACCCGGTGCGCGGCAGCGCCCATGGCCGCCCCTTCACCCTGCCCCGCCACCAGTCCGACGCGCTGGAGAAGTTCAACGCCTGCGAGCCGCTGAAGGAGATCCTGGGCGCCAAGTTCATCGCCGCGGTGACCTATGTGAAGCTGGCGGAATACGAAGCCTATCAGCGGGTGATTTCGAGCTGGGAACGCGAGAACCTGCTGCTGAACGTCTAAAGGAAACCCGCGTGCCGCATATCATCATCGAATATTCCGCCAATCTGGCGGAGGTCGCCGCGATCCCCGACCTGCTGAGCGCGGTGCACCAGACCGCCGCCGGTTCGGGCGTGTTCGAAATCGGGGCGATCCGCACCCGCGCGGTCGGCCGCGAGCTGGTCATGATCGGCGACGGCAACCCGAACAACGGCTTCATCCTGATCATTGTGCGCCTGAAGGCCGGTCGCGAGCCGGCGGTGCAGGAGAAATTTGCGGCCGCCCTGATGGACACGGCGTCGCGCTATCTGGCGACCGCGTTCGAGGAACGCTTCGTCACCCTGAACGTCGAGATCCACGAGATCCCCAGTCTCAATCTGCGGCGGCGGTCGGGGGATTGACGACCGCCGCAAACCCTGTGGACCGATGCCACCCGCTGCTGCATCGCCTCGCGGGCAATAGCTGAGATGCGCAGGCTTTACTTCGCCCTTGCCGCGCTGGCCCTGCTATCCGGCCCGACCGTGCTCGGCGCCCAGCCGCAGCAGGCGGCCCAGAAGACGGCCCCGATCGAAGAGGTGACCGTGATCGGCCGGCGGCCGACGCCGGTCACGCCGACGACCAGCTACTGGGTCGAGGACGCCTACACGACCTATCCGCTGCTGGGGCCGAACTTCGCGCAAGGCCTCGTCATCTGGAATCACGCGGACTATTACAACAGCCTGGGACCGGCGGTGCCGCCGATCCGCGCGATGGAAGGGATGGCGGCGCTCGGCTGGGACATCGTGCGCCTGCAGCGCAACAGCCGCATCGTTCAGCGCCGCGCCGATACCTGGAACCTGGAAGTCGAGGACGTCGAGGAGAACCTGCAGAAGCAGATCGACAATGCCCGGGCGGAGGGCTACGCGCGCATCATCGTCGCCGGCCAGGAAATGGGCGGCGGCCTCGCGCTCGAAGCGTCGGAGCGGGTCGAGGGGCTCTACGGCGTCATCGCCTTCGCCCCCAATACCGGCATCGAATGGTGCGGCCGGACCAGTCACGGCAAGATGACCTGTCCGGAGGACCAGCCGCTCGACTTCAACGCCGAGATCATCCTGCAGCAGACCGGGGACCAGTTGCGCCTGGTCCATCCGGCACGACTGTTCGTGCTGTTTCCCAAGGACGATGCGGAGATGCCGCATCTGCGCGGGCCGATGGCGCACGAGATCCTCGGCCAGCGGACCGACCTCTCCTACCTATTGGTCGACGAGACAGGCGGCGTGAGCACCAACACAGGCGCGGACAAGCCCGAGTTCGATGCCTATGCCAGCTGCATGGACCTTTTCCTGCAGCCGGACCTCACGCCCAAGCCGGGCGAATTTCACTGCAACAGCGACGAGGTGCCGGCGGCACTCGCCGAGATGGGCGTGAAGCCCCATGGCGGCGAGGGCTGGTTCGGTTACAGCAATCGCGGGCAAACGATTTATCTGGAGCTGCCGTCCGGCGGCCGGGGCCCCGCGTTCTATGGCTGGGGTGCCGGTGCCAACGGCAAGACGCGGCCGGGCTTCCGGGCGGTCGAGCCGAAGGTCTCAGGCGACGTCTTCACCGCCGCGCTCGACCCCGATCGGGTGATGCGCGGCGTGCACCTCGGCGTGCAGCTGCGCCTCACGATCGACCAGGACGACGGTACCCGCACTGCCGCCGTCCTGCATCGCCTGCCGGGCAACAGTTAGGCTTCGCAAGACGATGCCTCTCCGCGCCGGCCCACGGCCGCCGTCAGCCGAATGGCCCGTGTCGTTATAGCGTGCCGTCGCGTCCCCGATGGATGGGAGCGGGTTCTCTCGAACCGATGCCGGCGCGGCAGCGAGCGACCCAAGTCGGGCCTACAAGATCGGTTTCGCCAGTCCTGAAACCGGCCGTTCGCCGCCGACCGGCAGACATAACTTCAGACCGGCAGACATAACTTCAGAATGTTGATTTCGAGGGCCGGACGAAGATGTTCGTCTGGCTATTCCAGATACGGCGTCAGCACATCTTCGATCCATTTCATGAATGCGCGGACGCGGCGCGACAGATTGCTCCGATGTGCGACGACGAGGGAGACGGCGAGCGCCCGGCGGCGAAAATCGGGCATGATCTCCACAAGCGCTCCATTCTCCAAGTATCGGCCAACCCCCAAAAGTGGCGCCTGAATCAGGCCAAGGCCGGCGAGGGCCGCAGCTTCGTAGGTCTGGGCGCTGTTGACGTGGAGCGCACCTGGCAACTGAAGCGTCGCGTAGCTGTCGCCGTCCGGATATTCCCATCCGTGGGGTTTTGCGCCCAGCATCGTCGAAAAATGAATTGTCCGATGTTCCTGACGCTGGAGATCTTCCAGCGATCGAGGGACGCCATAGCGCGCGAGATAGGCGGGACTGGCCGCGTTGACCATGCGCAGCAGGCCCAGCGGGCGGGCAATCAGCGTCTCGTCGCCGATGGGTCCAAGCCGCAAAACACAGTCGAACCCCTCTTGAACCAGATCGACTTGCCGATCCGTGCTCGACACCTCCAGCTCCAACTCGGGGTGCGCCGCCATAAAATCCGGCAAGGCCGGCACGATCGTCATGCGCGCCACCTCGGTCGGAAGGTCGACCCGCAAACGTCCGCGAAGTGCCACACGATCGCCTGCGAACATCGAGTGTAGGTCATCGACTTCCGCAAGCAGATCGCGGGCTCGGGCATGAAATGCGCGTCCGTCCTCCGTCAACTGCACGCTGCGCGTCGTCCGGTGCAGGAGCCTGACACCGACAACCTCTTCCAGCTTCCGGACCGCCGTTGAGGCCCTTCCCTTCTGAATGCCCAGGCTCTCGGCTGCGTGGGTGAAGCTCCCCATTTCTGCGACCGTTGTGAAGATGAGGAGGGGTTCGAGATTCTGCATTTCCGCGCCTCGACATTGTTCATCACGCAGAGAACAGTTTGTTCCATTTCTCGGTATTTATCATGAAATAGAGACACAGTAGGTTTCGGATATCGGGATTCCCCACCGGAGAATGAAAATGTCCGAAGCGATGAACGTGCCTGAAACGATGACCGTGCATCGCGCCCTATGGGCCGGACGGATCATGAGTGGGTTCGTGGTTATCGCTCTGCTGGCAGACGGCACTATTCAGCTTTTCGCGCCGGCACAGGTCGCGAACCTGTTGCAGGAGACCGGGTTCTCGATGGACCTGACGCGCGTGGTTGGTCCGATCATCCTCACCTGCGCCATCCTTTACGCCCTCCCGACGACCGCCGTCCTCGGCGCAATCCTGGTGACGGGCTTTTTGGGAGGTGCCATCTGCGCCCATGTCCGCATTGGTGAGTTGGGATCGCCGCCGGAAATCATCTCTTTGCTTCTGGGCGCGATGACATGGGGCGGCCTCTACGCGCGCGATCCCCGTATCCGGGCCCTTCTGCCGCTCATCCGTTGAACCAACAGGGGCAGTGCTCTGTCCCTCAAGATCGGGAGAAATCGCATGTTTTTAGTAATGGGAATCACGGGAAAAGTGGGCGGCGCAACGGCAGAAGGCCTGTTGGCGCACGGCAAGGAAGTACGCGCGCTGGTCCGCAATCGCGAGAAGGCGTCAAGCTGGGCGGACCGGGGCGTGGAACTGGTTGACGGTGATTGGAATGATTCGGCAGCCATCGAGCGGGCGCTCAAAGGCGTCGAAGGCGCGTTTGTCATGTTGCCGGCTGTCTGGGCCCCCTCG
>Ga0302317_10000277_pt1 | contig 46899 bp, 43 predicted proteins | sample III_Palsa_N3_3_FD_200450 | JGI IMG/M metagenome (GOLD analysis project Ga0302317, IMG submission 200450) | Peat permafrost microbial communities from Stordalen Mire near Abisko, Sweden - III_Palsa_N3_3 | ecosystem: Environmental > Terrestrial > Soil > Palsa > Peat permafrost | place: Sweden...
TATTCGCCACATGCGCCAGCGCATTGACGAAGCTCATGGTGCGGTAGAAATCGCGGAAGTTGAATTCACGCCTCAGACTGCCGGCGGTCTCATCGAGCGTCCAGGCCGGGTCCAGACGCAGCAGCAACTCATCGGCGGCGGCGCGCGTCAGCGGCGCCATGCCGCCATGGCACGGTTCGCAGCGTCGGTCGGCAAGCTCAGTCATGCGCTCTCATGCGCCCTGGCGCGGGGTGAATTTGCGCGCGACGTACTGCTCGACCAGATCCTGGAATTCCTCGGCAATGCGTTCGCCCTTCAGCGTCACGGTCTTGGCACCGTCCTCGTAGACGGGTGCGACCGGGCGCTCACCGGTACCCGGCAGGCTGATCCCGAGGCTCGCATGCTTGCTTTCACCGGGCCCATTCACCACGCAGCCCATGACGGCCACCGTCATTTCCTCGACGCCGTCGTAGGTGCGGCGCCATTCGGGCATGCGATGGCGGATATGGGACTGGATGCGCTGTGCCAGTTCCTGGAAGTAGGTGCTGGTCGTGCGGCCGCAACCCGGGCAGGCGATCACCATGGGCGTGAAGGACCGCAGGCCCATGGTCTGCAGGATTTCCTGCGCGACGATCACCTCGTTGGTGCGGTCGCCGTTCGGCTCCGGCGTCAGCGATACGCGGATGGTGTCGCCGATGCCCTGCTGCAGCAGCACGGACATGCCGGCGGTGGAGGCCACGATGCCCTTCGAGCCCATGCCCGCCTCGGTGAGGCCCAGGTGCAGCGGGAACTCGCAGCGTGCCGCCAGATCCGAATAGATCGCGATGAGGTCCTGCACACCGGACACCTTCGCCGAGAGGATGATGCGATCCTTCGCCATCCCCACCTCCATGGCGCGCTCGGCGCTGGAGAGCGCCGAGGCCACGACCGCCTGGCGCATCACATCGCGCGCGTCCAGCGGTTCGGGCTGCGCCGAGTTCTCGTCCATCATTTTGGTCAGCAGATCCTGGTCGAGGCTGCCCCAGTTGACGCCGATGCGCACCGGCTTCTCGTAGCGGCAGGCGATCTCAATCATTTCCGCGAACTGCGGATCGCGCTTGGTGCCGCGGCCGACGTTGCCGGGATTGATGCGGTACTTGGCCAGCGCCGTGGCGCAGTCGGGATACTCGCGCAGCAGCTTGTGGCCGTTGAAATGGAAATCACCGATGAGCGGGACGCTGACGCCCAGCTGGTCCAGCCGTTCCCGGATCGGGGCCACGGCAGCAGCCGCCTCGGCGGAGTTCACCGTCAGGCGAACCAGTTCCGAGCCGGCCCGGGCCAGCGCGCGGACCTGTTCAACCGTCCCGGCAATATCCGCCGTGTCCGTATTGGTCATGGACTGGACGACAATGGGATTGGGGCCGCCGACGCGGACACCCCCAACGGTGGTTACGAGCGATTTGCGACGTGGATGCGACATGGGTGCATTGTACCGCTTAACATGACGCCAAAATAACCATCAGGAAGTCCATGTCCGCTCCGGAAGTGACGGTGCGCGAGAAGCCGCGCGGCCTGACCCGCATCCTCAGGGCCGCCGGGGCGAGCGGGAAGGGCTTGCTGGGAGCCTACCGGGAGGAGGCGGCATTTCGCCAGGAACTGGGTCTGAGCGTCCTGGTCATACCCTTGGGCCTGTGGCTGGGCCGCACCGGTGTGGAGCGCGCCTTGCTGGTTGCCCCCATGATCCTGGTGCTCATTGTCGAACTGCTGAACAGTGCCGTCGAGGCGACGGTTGACCGGATCGGCCTGGAACGGCACGTCCTGGCGGGCCTCGCCAAGGACATCGGTTCCGCGGCCGTGTTGCTGTCCTTTGTATTGTTGGGGGTGGTGTGGCTGCTGGTACTCATGGGGCATTCTTGACAAACATTCGATTTCTGGCCTGCGCGTGGCTGTTGCCGGCACTTGCATTCGGCGCCCAGGATCCCGCCAAACCTGATCCGCACGGCGCGCCGGCGGCGCAGCCCGCAACCCTCGCGCAGCAGGCCACCGCGGCGGAAGGCAACCCCGACTGGTCCGGCACGCTCGAGCGCATCGTCAGCAGTGTGGTCGCCATCAACATCGACCAGGTGCGTGCGTTTGATACCGAATGGAATGCGACCGCCCAGGCCACCGGCTTCGTGGTCGATGCCGAGCGCGGCCTGATCCTGACCAACCGGCACGTCGTGACACCCGGGCCGGTGACGGCCGAGGCCACGTTCCTGAACCGCGAAGAGGTGCAGCTCTACCCGGTGTACCGCGATCCGGTGCACGACTTCGGTCTGTACCACTACGATCCGTCAAAGCTGCATTTCATCAAACCCAAGGCGCTGGCGCTGTATCCGGAGGGCGCCAAGGTCGGTACCGAGATCCGCGTCATCGGCAACAACGCCGGTGAGCAGCTGTCGATTCTCGCCGGTACCCTGGCGCGGCTGGACCGCGACGCGCCGGTGTACGGTCTTTACAAGTTCAACGACTTCAACACCTTCTATCTGCAGGCCGCTTCCGGTACGTCGGGCGGTTCATCCGGCTCGCCGGTGGTCGATATCCGCGGCCGCGTCATCGCGCTCAATGCCGGCGGCGCCAACGGCGCGGCGTCCAGTTTCTATCTGCCGCTCGGCCGGGTGCGTCGCGCCCTGGAACTGATCCAGCAAGGCAAGCCGGTGACACGCGGCACGCTCTCTACGGATTTCAGCTACACCCCCTACGATGAACTGGAACGCTTGGGGCTCTCCGCGGCGACCGAGACCGACGTGCGCGGGGCCTTCCCGGCACTGACCGGCATGCTGGTGGTCAGCAAGGTGCTGCCGGGTTCGCCCAGCAGCGGGGTGCTGCAGCCGGGGGACATCCTGGTGCGCATGAACGGCCGCTACGTCACGCAGTTCGAACCGCTCGAGGCGCTGCTCGATGACAATGTGGGCGGCACCGTGGAGCTGTCCCTGGAGCGCGGTGGCCAGACCATCACCGCGAAGCTGCCCATCACGGATCTACATGCCATCACCCCGGACTCGTACCTGCAGTTCGGCGACGGGGTGCTCAACAATCTTTCGTACCAGCTTGCCCGCCAGTTCAATGTTGCGGTGAAGGGCGTCTACGTGGCCAATCCCGGCTATGCGCTGGGCGCGGCCGGCATCGCCCGCGGCGCGGTGATCGTGGCCATCAATTCCAAGCCGGTGAATGATCTGGATGATCTGCAGAAGATTCTCGACACGCTCGGTGATGGCGCGCGCGCGACGGTGCGGTACTTCTCGCTCGATGATCCGCACAGCACCCAGCTGCGCTCCTTCAGGATGGACCGCAGGTGGTTCCTCGCCGGCCGCTGCCGCCGCGATGATCACGCCGGACTGTGGAACTGTGTGGATATGCCCACTGTGGCAGCGGCGCCGCCGCCGGCGCCGGCGGCGACCGCGCTGCCCGCCTTTGCCGATCCGCGGCTGAAGAAGCTCACCCCATCCTTGGTGTTCGTCACCTACGACATGCCGTACTCGGTCTCAGGCGTCACGGAGACCAGCTTCCACGGCACCGGCCTGGTGGTCGATGCGGCGCGCGGCCTGGTGGTCGTGGATCGCAATACGGTGCCGGTCTCGGTGGGCGATGTGGAGATCACGTTCGCGGGTACCGTGCAGGTGCCCGGACACGTGGTGTATGTGAATCCGCTGCACAATCTCTCGGTGGTCGCCTATGACCCGGCGCTCATCGGCGATACGCCGGTGAAGAGTGCGAACCTCGCGCCCGGTGCCCTGCACGAAGGTAACCCGGTCTGGGTGGTCGGCCTGAGCGCGGATGGTCAGCCGCATACCCGCACCACTGAAATTGCCAGCGTCGATCCCCTCGCGCTGCCCTTGTCGCGCTCCATGCGCTTCCGTGACACCAACCTGGATGTGGCGCAGCTGGTGAATCCGCCGACGGATTTTGACGGGGTGCTGTCGAATGAAGCCGGCCAGGTGGTGGGTCTGTGGTCCAGTTATGCGATCGAAAACGGCCGCGACCTGATGCAGGAGAACCGCGGCGTGCCCATCGATGTGGTGGCGACCATGCTCGATCACATCCACGCCGGCACGTCCCTGCACAGTCTGGAGACGGAACTGATTCCGCTGCAGCTGGCGGACGCCCGCCAGCTGGGACTCTCCGATGACTGGCTGAAGAAGCTGGAGCTGCATGATTCGACCGAGCGCCAGGCGCTGATGGTGGTACGCATGGTCGGCGGCTCCAACGCCGCGCATCTGCTGCAGCAGGGCGACATCCTGCTGGCCATCGACGGCAAGACCGTCACGCGCTTCGGGGAAGTGGAACACGCGGTTGCCGATGCCCCCACGGTCCAGGTGTCCGTGTGGCGCGGCAGCGCGGCGGTCAACCTGACCGTCGAGACCGCAGCGCTGAACGGTCAGGACATCGACCGGGTCGTGCAGTGGGCCGGCGCAACGCTGCAGGCGCCGCAGCGCGCGATCGCGGCCCAGCGGGGCATCGCGCCCTCGGGGGTCTACGTCGCCTTCTTTACTTATGGGTCCCCGTCGGCCCGGTATGGGCTCTACCCGGGGCGGCGGATCGTGGAAGTGGACGGCGTACCGACGCCGGACCTCGATGCCTTCCTGAAGGCGGTCAGCGGGCGGCCCGACCGGGCATCGCTGCGGCTGAAGACCTTGAATTGGAACGATGCGGCCGAAGTCATCACCCTGAAACTCGACAAGCACTACTTTCCGGCCTACGAGGTGCGGCGCACGCCCGCCGGATGGGAACGTCAACTGCTGGAGTAGCAATTCCGCAACATTTTGGGTGGCTGGCAGGCCTAAGCCACGATTCCCACGGAAAAAACTGCCCTGGGGCCCCGTCTTGGTCATGTCGCGCACAAAGAACGGACGCCGGCCAAAGCCTTGCTAGAATTCGCCCCATGGTGAAGGTTCTCCGGGCGAGCCAGGTTGATATCGATGCTGCCGTGCAGGCACTGCGCGACGGCGATCTGGTCGCGTTTCCGACGGAAACCGTCTACGGCCTGGGTGCCAATGCCGGCAATCCCGCGGCGGTGCGCAAGATCTTCGACGCCAAGGGGCGCCCGCCGCTTCACCCGGTGATCGTCCATCTCGACAGCCCGAAGTTCCTGCATCGGTGGGTGTGCGAGGTGCCGCCGGCGGCAAGTCGCCTGGCCGAGCGTTTCTGGCCCGGCCCCATGACGCTGGTGATGCCGCGCGCATCCAATGTCCATGACATCGTCACCGGTGGTCAGGACACGGTGGCGATCCGGGTGCCCTCGCATCCCATGGCGCAGCAGCTGCTCACCGCGTTCGGCGGCGGCATTGCCGCGCCGTCGGCGAACCGCTTCGGTCGCTTGAGTCCCACCCGCGCCGAGCATGTGCGCGATGAACTCGGCAATGCCGTCCGCGTCGTGCTCGACGGCGGGGAAAGCCAGATCGGCCTGGAATCCACCATCGTCTCCTGTGTCGGCGACCGGGTGCAGTTGCTGCGGCCGGGAGCCGTGACGGCCAGCCAGCTGCGAGAGGTGGCCCCCGATCTCATCGTGGGTGCGGACGCTTTCAGCGCCCGCGTGCCGGGCAACCTGCCGGCGCATTACGCACCGAATACACCGATGAGCATCGTGCCGCCGGGCGAGATCGACGCCCAGGCGGATTCGGCCTCCAGCGGTGGCAAGCGCATTGCCGTGCTCGCGCAGCGCCTGCCGCTGAAGTCCCACGCCTATGTGACCTGGGTGAATGCCGGGCGGCGCCCCGATCAGTACGCCCATGATCTGTACGCCAACCTGCGCGCGCTCGACACCGCCGGTTGCCAGCAGATCCTGGTGCAGGACGTGCCGGAGGGCGAACGTTGGGACGCGGTGCGAGACCGTCTGCAGCGCGCTGCGACCCGGATCACCGAAGGCGATGACACCGGCGCCAACGCCGTGCTTCCCTAAGCCGCTCACTTTTCGCTACGAGACTTTCCATGTCGACCCGTTCGCGCACGACGCGCTTTATTGATCCATTTCAACCCGAACAGATCCGCCGCCTGGTCGCCGAATTCGGCTCACCGCTGCTGATCATCGACTGCGAACGGGTCCGGGTGCAGCTGCGCAAGCTGAAGAAGGCGCTGCCCAAGGTCGATCTGCACTACGCCCTGAAGCCGTTGCCGCATCCGGCCGTGGTGCAGGTGGTCATGCAGGAGGGCGGCTACCTCGACCTTGCGACCACCGGGGAAGTGCAGCTGGTGCAAAGTCTCGGCGCAAGTCCCGAGCGTTGCATCCATACCCATCCGATCAAGCGCGCCCAGGACATCCGCAATGCCATGGAGTTCGGCGTCAGCACCTTCGTTGCCGACAATCCGGATGAAGTGCGCAAGTTCGCCCGTCTCGGGGAGCGCGCGCGACTGCTGCTGCGTGTCTCCTTCCGCAGTCCCGGAGCGGTGTGCGACCTGTCGCGCAAATTCGGCTGTGATCCGGAGAACTTCCTGGCGCTGGCGCGGCTGGCCGCGAGCCTGGGCGTGGATGTGCAGGGCGCGTCCTTCCATGTGGGCTCCCAGGCCGCCGATCCGGCCAAACATGTCGAGGCGATCGAGGCCTGCGCCAGCCTCATGGCCGCCGCGCGGCGCGAGAAGCTCGGCACGCTCGACACGCTGGATATCGGCGGCGGCTTTCCCATCGACTATGGGACGCCGGTGCCGGACATCGGGCGCTTCTGCGCTCCCATCCGGCAGCAGCTGGTGAAGCTGCCCAAGCGCATCCGCGTGATTGCCGAACCGGGTCGCTTCATCGCAGGCCCCGCGGCCATCGGTGTGGCCAGTGTCATGGGCCGCGCGCAGCGCGAGGGCCATTGGTGGTACTACCTCGATGACGGCCTGTACGGATCCTACAGCGGCCAGCTCTACGACCATGCCCGCTACCCCGTGGAACCGCTGCGCGCGGGGGCGCAGCAGCTGCCCTCGGTACTCGCCGGTCCCACCTGCGACAGCATCGATGTGATCGCGGAGAACCTGATGCTGCCGAAGCTCGAGGTCGGCGATCTCATCATCGGGCGCGCGATGGGCGCCTATACCTGGGCCAGCGCCTCGGAGTTCAACTTCTTCCCGCGGGCCACCGTGGTGTCCGTGAACATGACTCCGGGGGATCCGGGAACGGTGATTCCGGTCCGCGTATGATCTGCGACATCGTCTTCGACATCGGTTGGGTCTTCGTGGGCATCCATCCCCAACCGCTGCTCGATTTTCTGGTCAGTCATGGGGCACCGCGGATGGACCTGCAAACTGCCGTGGAGCGCGTCGCCCTGGTCGATCACGAGACCGGAAAGCTGGATGGCGCCGGCCTGCTTGCACGCTTCAGCTCCCTGGCGCCGCGGGCGCCGCTCGCTGCGCTGCGTCAGCATTGGCTGGACATGCTCACACCGCACCCTGACATGATGCAGCTGGCGCGCCGGCTGATGCCGCACCACGGCGTCTACCTGCTCTCCAACATCGGTGACCTGCACTGGGAGCAGGTCTCGACGCGGCACGGCCTGGAGGACATCGGCCACGGCGCGCTGACCTCGTTTCATGCGGGGGTCATGAAGCCAGACACGGCTATTTACGCGCAGGCCGAGGCGAAATTCGGCTTAAGTCCCGCGACCACGGTGTTCATCGATGATCGAGCGGAAAACATCGAGGCCGCGCGGGCGCGCGGCTGGCATGGCATTGTGCACCGCAGTTTCCATGACACACGCGAGGCGCTGCTGCGCCTGGGCGTCGAGGCAGCACGATGAAGAGCGAAAAGCCGGAAACCCTGACCGCAATCCATCACCTGGTGGTGGCTGCGCGGGAGGGCAAGGAGCCACGGGTCGCAGCGAAGCTCACCTCCGGCTGGGTGGTGTTCGGCGAACGCCAGTTCGTGCGCGGCTATGTGCTGCTGCTGCCGGACCCAGTGGTGCCGACGCTCAATGCGCTCGGCGCCCAGGAGCGCAGCCAGTTCCTGGTCGACATGGCCCGCCTGGGGGATGCGCTGCTGAAAGTCACCAACGCGCTGCGCATCAACTACGCGATCCTCGGCAATCTGGAACCCGCGCTGCATGCGCATGTGATCCCGCGTTACGCGGAAGAACCCGAAGCCCTGCGCACGGCGCATCCGTGGGCGCATGACTGGGAGGCCGCGCCGCTCTTCGACCGCAGCGACCAGGCGACGCTGGGTGATGCGCTGCGCCGCGAGCTCACGCGCATGGGCGCGGCGCGGCCGATGCGCTATGACCCGGGCGTCAATGCCGCGTGCTGATCCTGGACTCGGTCAGTCGCAGCTTCGGTGCCGGAGTGCACCGCCGCAGCGTGCTCGACCGGGTCAGTGTCAGCATCGCCGCGGCCACCGAGACCGCGATCATCGGTCGCAGTGGCTGCGGCAAGTCGACCCTGCTCAATCTCATCAGCGGCATTGACCAGCCCGACGCCGGGCGCGTGATTTTCGATGGCGTGGATCTGGGGGCGCTCGAGGAACCGCAGCGCACCGTGTTCCGCCGCCGGCGGGTGGGTTTCGTCTACCAGTTCTTCAACCTGCTGCCGACGCTGAACGTGGAGGAGAACGTGCGGCTGGTGCTGTCACTGGACGGGGTGGGCAGCGCCGAAGCCCGGCGGCGCAGCCGCGCGCTGCTCGAACGGGTGGGACTAGGCGACCGACTGCACTCACCGGTGGACGTGCTCTCCGGGGGTGAGCAGCAGCGCGTGGCGCTGGCGCGCGCGCTGGTGCACGACCCGGCGCTGCTGCTGGCCGATGAGCCCACCGGCAATCTCGATGAAGTCACGGCCGCGCAGCTGGCACCGCTGCTGCGGGAACTGGCGCGGGAACGGGGAGCGACCGTGTTGCTGGTGACCCATGATCGGCAGCTTGCCGCCGGCGCCGACCGGTGCCTGACACTGCGCGACGGACAGTTGCTCTAGCCGTCATGGGTATGCTGTGGACGACGAGCTTTCGTCACCTGTTGCGCCATCCGGTGCAGCTGCTGCTGGCCCTGCTGGGGCTGGCGCTGGGGGTCGCGACGATCGTCGCAGTGGATGTCGCCACCGGCAGTGCCGCCCGGGCCTTTGAGCTGTCACTGGCTGCGGTGCAGGGGCCCGCGACGCATGAACTCGATGGCGGTCCGGCCGGCATCGATGAGACCTGGTACGTGGACCTGGTGCGCACGCTGCACGTGGTACGCGCCAACCCGGTCGTCGAAGGCTACGTCACCACGGGGGAGGAGGCACTGCAGCTGCTGGGAGTGGATCCGCTGGCAGCGGCCGCGTTCGCGGCTGACGGTGGCGCCGGGTCAGCCGGCGGGGCGCTGCAGGGACCTGCGACGCTGCTGGATTCCCGCGGTGCTCTGGCGCAGTGGCTGTCCGGAGCGGGTTGGGTGGTGCTGACCCGCGACACGGCCGCGCAGCTGGGCTTGCGGCCCGGCGCGAGCTTCGCGATCGATGCCGGCGGCCATGCGCTGCAGGGCCAGCTGCTGGGGGTGCTGGGTGACAGCAGTGGCGCGCTGGCCGCGGTGATGCTGGCCGACGTCAGTACGGCGCAGCAGTGGCTCGGGCTGCAGGGGCGACTGACGCGCATCGATCTGCGGGTGCCCGCGGGACCTGCCGCTGCCGCGGAGCTGGAGCAGGTGCGACGCGGGCTGCCGCCGGGGGTGACGTTGAACGTGGCGGCACAACGTGCCCGCGCGGGTCTGGACATGACGCAGGCCTTCAACACCAATCTGCGGGCGCTGAGCCTGCTGGCGCTGCTGGTCGGCCTGTTCCTGGTCTACGGCACCATGAGTTTCGCGATCGTGCAGCGGCGCCGCAGTCTGGGCGTGCTGCGCGCGCTGGGGGCCACGCGCGGGCAGCTGCTGCGCGTCATCCTGCTGGAGGCGATGGGTCTGGCGCTCGTCGGCGGCGTACTGGGCCTGGCGGCGGGTGTGCTGATCGGGCGCACCCTGGTGGGCATGGTGTCGCAGACCATCAACGACCTGTACTACGTGGTGGCCGTCAACAGCGTCACGCTGCCGCCCGGGGAGCCCCTGCTGGCAATCGGCGCTGCGGTCGCAGTGGCGCTGCTGGCCGCCGCCGCGCCGGCACTGGAGGCCGTCAACAGTACACCGCAGCTCACCCTGCGCGCCTCGGTGCTGGAAGGACGCGCCCGCCGTGTGGCCGCGGTCCTGCTCGGCGTGAGTGTGCTGCTTGCTGCCGGATGCCTCCTCATCGTGCTTTCGACCCAGCGCAGCGTGCTGGCCGGATTCGGCGCGCTGATGCTCGCCATGCTGAGTGTGGCGGCGGCGACGCCCGCGCTGCTGTACGCGTGCGCGCGCGGACTGGCCCGCTCGCCGCTGTCCGCCGCACCCCCGGTGCGGCTGGCACTGGGGGGGATTGCCGGCTCGCTGAGCCGCACGGGCGTCGCCGTGGCGGCGCTGGCGATGGCGGTGACTGCGATGATCGGCATCAGCATCATGGTCGACAGTTTTCGCGAGTCGCTGCGTGACTGGCTGTCGCACACGCTGCAGGCGGACATCTACGTGGCGGCGCCGGGTCCGGGCTTTGCCCGCCCCGAACGACGGCTCGATGCGGCGGTGGTGGCGGATCTGGAGCGCGTGCCCGGCATCGCCGGCTTCAGCGCCAGTCGCCGCGCCGTGGTGGATTCAGACCGCGGGCCGGTGCTGTTGGATGCCATGGATGACACGGCCACCATGCGCGCGGGCGTGGACCTCACCGCCGCCGCACCGGCGGTGTGGAATCGTTTCACGGCCGGTGAGGTGCTGCTGGCGCAGCCGCTGGCCTATCGTTTGGATCTGGCCATCGGCTCGAGCCTGCGGCTGACGACGGCCCAGGGATTGCGCAGCTTCCGCGTTGCGGGGGTATTTCGCGAATACGGCAATGACCGCGGCAGTGCGCGCATCAGTCGCCGGGAGTATCGGCGACTGTGGCAGGACGATTCGGTCAGCACCCTGGCGCTTGATGTTGCCCCCGGTACTGCGGTGGGCGCCGTCGTCGGACGCCTGTATGGCGCCGCGGCCGGGCGCCAGGCGCTGCAGGTGGATACGCCGGCACAGGTGCGGGCAATTTCGCTCGCCATCTTTGAACGTACCTTCGTCATCACCCGGGTACTGAACTGGCTGGCCGCGGGCGTGGCCGCCGTCGGACTGCTGAGCGCGCTCCTGGCCTGGCAGCTGGGCCGCACCCGTGAGCTGGCGCTGCTGCGGGTCGTGGGTCTGACCCGTGCCGGCGCCGCCGTGATGATCGAGGCGCAGACGGTATTCATGGGGGTGGTGGCGCTGCTGGCGGCGCTGCCTGCCGGCGTGCTCACGGCCATACTCCTGGTGCGCGTGATCAACCGCCGCGCGTTCGGCTGGCAGATCGACCTGCACCTGCATCCCGCGCAGGTCGGCGGCGCGATTGCCCTGGCGCTGACCGCGGCGGTCGTCGCCGGCCTCTACCCCGCCTGGCGCACGGCACGTGCGTCGTTGGTCCAGGACCTCCGGGAGGAATAATTGCGACGCCCGCCACTGTTACTGCTGGCGCTGATTCTCAGCTGCGGGCTCTACGCCGCCGGTCCCGGACCGGCCGATCGGTTGAGTGTGCTGCGTGAGTCGGACCAACCCGGTTTTGAGCTTGCGGACACGGCGCGCCACTTCCAGTTCCCGCAGGATCATGGACCGCATCCCGCATTCCGCAATGAGTGGTGGTATCTGACGGGGCACCTGCGCGCGGATGACGGGGAGCTGTTCGGCTTCGAACTGACGTTCTTCAGACTGGGATTGGCGCCGCCGGTGCCGGCAGAGCCTGCCACCGGCACCTCTGCGTGGCGCACCCGCCAGCTGTATGCGGCGCACTTCGCGATCACCGATGTCGGCCGCGGCCGCTTCTTCAGCGCGACCCGGTATGCGCGCGACGCGCTGGGACTCGGACGCGCGCAGGCGCTGCCGTTCGCCGTGCAGGTGGCCGACTGGTCATTGCTGCAGGCGCCTGATTCACCTGCGGCGGGTCCGGTTGCGCTGCACTGGCAACTGCAGGCGGCCGATGCCGACTATGCAGTGCAGCTGGACCTGCGTGCGGATCAGGCGCCGGTGCTCAACGGCGAGGGGGGCCTGAGCCGCAAGGCGGACGCGCCTGGAGCGGCGAGCTACTACTACTCGATCCCGCATCTGCAGGCCACGGGGCAACTGCGCCGCGCAGGCACGGCGCTGCCGGTGTCGGGAGTGGCGTGGCTGGATCGCGAGTGGGGCAGTGGTTCACTGGGGGCGCAGCAGGCGGGCTGGGACTGGTTCGCGCTGGACCTCAGCGATGGCAGCTCGCTCATGTTCTATGCGCTGCGCGATCAGGACGGTCACCGCGACGTGCACAGTGCCGGCACCTTCGTCGATGCCGCGGGTCATGCCACGGCGCTGGCCAACGATGATGTCGATATCCAGGTGCTGCGCCACTGGGACAGCCCGCGCGGCGGCAGCTATCCGGCGCAATGGAAACTCACGGTCAGGTCACTTCGTCTCACGTTGCAGCTGACGCCGCAACTGGCCGACCAGGAACTGGCGACCCAGCCGCGCTATTGGGAAGGAGCGGTCAATGCCACGGGAGCGCGCGGCGCGGCGTCCCTGAGTGCCCAGGGCTACGTGGAGCTGGTCGGCTATGCGAACAGCCAGGCAAGTGCGATCGTTCCCAATGCCACCGCGCCGCCGAGCCACTGAGGCAGCCGCCGCCACCGACGCTGCAGCCGCGGGTCGGCAATCACCGCCCCGAGCAGGCCACCCACCGCAAATCCCAGCAGATGGGCCATGACATCCGTGTTGACACCAGAGGTGCCCAGCCAGCCCAGCAGCACCACGCCTCCGAACAGTGGGCCGTACCGTTGCGCGGGGCGCAGCTGCATCGTGTGCCGCTCGCGCCAGGAGTAGGCCGCCAGCAGTCCCAGGGCCGTGAACACCGCGGTCGAGGCGCCCACGGAGGTGTGGTCGGCGGCGGCCAGCAGCGCCTCGATGAGGTTGGCGGCGCCGGCGCCCAGCACCACCAGTGCCCACGCGGTGCCGGGCCCCAGCAGCCGCCCCGCGAGGTAGCCGAACCAGGCGCCGGCGGCGATGTTGGCGGTGACGTGGGCTGCGTCCAGATGCAAAGTCAACGCCGTCCAGGCCCGCCACCACTGTCCGTGCCGTACCAGTCCGGCGTTCAATTCGCCCGCGGTGAAGGCATCCAGTCTGCCTAGCCCCAAGCTGATGGCGATGCCGACGCCCAGCAGCACCAGCACGTACAGCGCGCTGCCCATCCAGGCCTGCTCGTAGAGCGGCGGTGCAGCCACCGGCGCCGGGCGTGCCGGGCGGCGCCGTTCCTGTTGGTAATGCAACAGATGGTCGCCGGCCGTGGCCGCATTCGCCGGTTCCACCCATAGCGAGAACCCCTGCGGTGATTCCATCATCTCGAAGGGCACGCCCACGGCCGTGAGCACGAAGGCGCGCTCTTCGCAGTGCGCGCGGTTCGGGGAGCTATAAACCTCGATGGCTTCGGCGAACATGAGTGGGGCTGTATTGTGGCGCAGGACCCCGATTCAATGCTTCAATGCCAGTGAATGCAGGATTTCCGGTGGTTGCATTGGGCGCAGCAGTTGCAGGCCGTCGCACAGACGGGCGATGCCTATGCCAACAACGATTTTGACCGGCAACGCTATGATCTGGTACGGAAAATCGCTGCGGAAATCATGGCGGCCGGCTCCCAGACCGATGTCCAGGACGTGCTCGATGTGTTCGTGCGCGAGGGTGGTTATGCCACCCCCAAGATGGATGTTCGCGCCGCGGTGTTCCGGGATGACGGCATCCTGATGGTGCAGGAGCGATCCGATGGCCTGTGGACCCTGCCGGGCGGCTTTGCCGATGTCGGCGACAGCCCCAGCGTCGCAATCGAGCGCGAGGTGCTCGAGGAATCAGGATTCACGGTGAAGGTTACCAAGCTGGCCGCGCTCTTTGACCGCAACCGTCATCCTCATCCGCCGTTTGGATATCACATATGGAAGGCTTTTTTCCTGTGCGATCTGCAAGGTGGTGTGGCCACGCCCAGTATTGAAACGAGCGCTGTGGGATTTTTTCCCGAGAGCGCGCTGCCGCCGCTGTCGCGGGGACGCATCGCCACCGGACAGCTGAGTCTTATGTTCGAACACCATCGCAATCCGCAGCTGCCCGCCTCTTTCGACTGAAACACCTGTAAAATGGTGCGCTTCAATGGCCCGCGGGCGCGATGAGCCCGCGCGGCATTCATGAATAACGGGAGTTTAGCCAGTGGCTGCCAAAACAAAGGCGCGCAAGACCAAGGTCGCAAAGTCCGCACTGAAGAAGGTTGCGGATCCATGGTCCGATGTCGGTGACCGCGGCAGTCATCTGCACATCGGTCACTTTCTGACCTTCCAGTTGATCCGCCTGGCCAACGCGGCCAAATCCAACGTGACCCGTCGCTACCTCGCCGATTTCGGCCTGAGCGTGCCGGAGTGGCGGCTGCTCGCGATGACCACGCGGTTCCAGCCGGTGCGCTTCTCGGAGCTCGTGGCCAACAGCAGCATGGACAAGGGCCAGGCCAGTCGCACGCTGCACGGCATGATCAAGCGTGGCTATATCGCGACCAAGTCGCCGACGCCGGGCACCCGCAAGGCCGGCGATACGGCGGCAGTTCCCGTGATCCTGACCGTGACGTCCAAGGGTCGCTCGCTGTACAAGACGGTGCTGCCGGTGGCGCAGCGCAACCAGGCGCGACTGCTGCAGAAGCTGACGCGCGACGAGCGTCGCACCCTGTACAGCGTGCTCAGCAAGCTGTTCAGCGCGATCGGCACGCAGGAACTCGACGACGACGAGTAGGCTAACGTTCCGCCAGGCGCAGATAGCACCAGGCGTAGCCGATGACGAGCACGACGCACACGGCGTAGGCGCATATCAGGCCTGAGCCGGCGGCCATCAGCACGAAGACGTCCAGGCGCCGCGCCACATCCGTGGCCAGGGCGTCATTGGCGCAGATGGAGAGGCTGGCAATGGCGCACACCAGCAGCCAGCGGCGCAGGTAGCGCGGCAGGACCTCACTCATACGCCGGTTGTGGGCGGCAGCGGCGGCGCGCGCGTACAGATCGCCCTGGTTGGCGTCCTTGAACAGCCAGAAGGGCCACAGGGTATGGCTCAAGGCGACCGCCCAGGCGGGGAGTGTCCGGACCGCTGCGGCTTCGCTGCAGCTGGGGGGGCTGAACGATCTGCGTCGTACATGGCTCATCGCCGTCTCCGCGGAAACGATGCGGTGCATAACGATCGCACCTTCCCATCGACTTACGTAGGGCCATGATATTTCATGCCCTGTAGGAATCTATGAGACATAGGTAGGGTTTCTGCGCAAATGCAGCAATCGCGATGCCCAAGTCCTCAGAGGGAGGGTGGCGCGTCCGGACCTGACTGTAACGGCACTCCCGTGTAGCATCGGGGGCAAGAGCGGTCGAACCGCCACAGTGGATAAGGAGTGGGAGTGAACGCGGTGGAGGAAAGCCTGTCGTCATCAGCGGATCGTGCCGGGACTGCCCAGGGTTCAGCGCCGGGGGCGTCCGCCAATAGAACAGATGCGCCCAAGCTTGGGCCGGTTACGTCGGCCACGGGCCGCAGCGTGTCCAAGCTATTGAAAATGTTTGGAAACCCGCCGTTCGAGTTCCTGCTCTGGAACGGCGAGCACATCGTCCCGGAAGGTCACACTCCGGTCGCGCGCATTATCGTGCGCGAGCCCGGGGTGCTGTGGGGCATGCTGCGCAACCCCGGCATCCATTTCGGTGACGCCTACAGCGACGGCCGCATCGAGATCGAGGGCGACATCGTCCGCTTCATGGAAGAGGTGTACCGCGGCTCCAACCGGGCCGAACGGCACAAATCCGGGGTGGCGGAACTGTTCGGTCGGTTCCTGCATCGTCCCCGCCGGGTCAACACCCTGGCCGGCTCCAAGGACAACATTCACCATCATTACGACATCGGCAACGATTTCTACTCGCTGTGGCTGGGTCGGACCATGGCGTACACCTGCGCCTACTATCCGAGCGCGCAGACGACGCTCGATGAAGCGCAGGACGCGAAGATGCACCACGTCTGCCGCAAGCTGCGGCTGCGTCCCGGTGAGCGTGTCGTGGAGGCGGGCTTCGGCTGGGGACGGCTTGCCGTGCACATGGCGCGCCACTACGGCGTGAAGGTCCGGGCCTTCAACATCTCCAAGGAGCAGGTCGCCTTCGCCCGCGACTATGCGAAATCCCAGGGCCTGGATTCGCAGATCGAGTACATCGAGGATGACTATCGGAACATTTCCGGCACCTTCGATGCGTTCGTCTCCGTTGGCATGCTCGAGCATGTCGGGGTTGAGAACTACCGGCAGCTGGGCAAGGTCGCGCGCGCTGTACTGGGCGCCAACGGCCGCGGCCTGATCCACAGCATCGGTCGCAACTTCCCGGCACAGCTGCATCCGTGGATCGAGAAGCGCATTTTCCCGGGCGCCTGTCCGCCGGCTCTGAGCGAGATGACCGAGATTTTCGAGCCCTGGGACCTCTCGGTGCTGGACGTGGAAAACCTGCGCCTGCACTACGCGCGCACCCTCACCGACTGGCTGGGCCTGTTCGAGAACAACGTGGATCGGGTGCGCGGCATGTTCGATGAGAAGTTCGTGCGCATGTGGCGGCTGTATCTGGCGGGTTCGGTCGCGGCGTTCACGACCGGCACGCTGCAGCTATTCCAGGTGCTGTTCGCGACCGCCGACAACAACAATGTCGCGCTCACCCGCGATCATCTGTATCAACCTTAAGGCGTAGTACCCGCGCGTGATCCATAGCGATGTACTGATCATTGGTGGGGGGCCCGCCGGCTCCTCGGCGGCGCGCAAGCTGCGTGAGGGTGGCGCGGATGTGCTCATCCTGGACAAGGAAGTGTTTCCGCGCCTGAAACTGTGCGCGGGCTGGATCACGCCGGAGGTGGTCCAGGACCTGGACATGGATATCGCCGCCTATCCCTATCGCTTCCTGAGCTTCAGCCGCATGCACCTGTACCTGCGCGGTCTGCACCTGCCGGTGCGCTGCGTGCAGCACTCGATCCGCCGCTTCGAGTTCGACCGGTGGCTGCTCGAGCGCTCCGGCGTGCGCTGCGTTCAGCACACGGTGCGACACATCGAGGCCGACCCGGCGGGCGGCTATGTGATCGATGGCGAGTACCACTGCAAATACCTCATCGGTGCCGGCGGTACCCGCTGCCCCGTGTACCGCACGTTGTTCCGCGAGGCCAATCCGCGCGCGACGCAACTGCAGACGGTCACGCTGGAACATGAAATCCCGTACGACTGGCGTGATCCGGACTGCCACCTGTGGTTCTTCGATCAGGGCATGCCGGGCTACTCCTGGTACGTGCCCAAGGCCAACGGCTATCTGAACGTCGGCATCGGTGGCATGGCCGAGCGCATCAAGCGCAGCGGTGTCGACATCCGTCAGCACTGGAACCACCTCATCGCCAAACTGGACCGCAGGCTCGCCAAGGGCGCGACGTACGATCCGGTGGGCTACAGCTACTACCTGCGCGGCAACGTGAAAGTGGTGCGCATCGGCGATGCGTTCATCACCGGGGATGCCGCCGGCCTTGCGACCCGTGACATGTGCGAGGGCATCGGTCCGGCCATCCGCAGTGGCCACCGTGCCGCGGACGCCATTCTCAAGGGTGTGCCGTACTCGCTGCAGGATGTGACCGGCGCCAGCCTGGGCGGTGGCATTGCCAGTCGCCTGCTGGACTGGGCCTTCACGCGCGGGGCCGGTTCACCGGCGCTGATCTGATGGCCATGACCTCGGAAAAGCCGCTCATCTGGGGCGCCGCCGCAGTGGTGGTCATGGGCGCAATCGCCCTGGTCCTGTATGCGCACCGCGACAAGCTCGGCGCGACCACGTCCACGTCGGTTCCCGTTACACAGATCGCACCGGACAGCGCGCCGACCGTGGTGACCGGTGCGCCGGCGATCCAGCATCCGGTGCCGCTCAGCAGCGCCGCGCCGAGTGCGCCCGCTCCGACACTGGATCAGAGTGACCAGACTTTCCACGATGCGCTCACGGGGTTGCCGGGTGCCCAGTCGCTGGAGAAGCTGCTGGTGCCGGACAACATCATCCGGCACATCGTAGTCACGATCGACAACCTGTCCCGCAAGAAGGTCGCAGTCAACCAGCGGCCGATCAAGCCCACCAGCGGCCAGTTCATGACCTTGAGCAGTGGCGATCAGTTGACCATCAATCCGCAGAACTATGAACGTTACCAACCGTTCATGGATGTGGCGAAGACGGTGGACATCGGCAAGACGGTCCAGCTGTACTACCACTTCTATCCGCTGTTCCAGAGCGCCTTTGATGACCTCGGCTACCAGGACGCCTATTTCAACGATCACCTGATCGCGCTGATCGATCACCTGCTCGAAACCCCGGACGTCACCGGCCCGGTTGCGCTGACGCAGCCCAATGTCATGTATCTGTACGCGGATCCCGCCCTGGAAGCCCTGTCACCGGGGCAGAAGACCCTGATCCGCATGGGACCTGCAAACGAGACTCTGCTCAAGGCACGGCTGCGCGAACTGAAGACGCAGCTGCTCGCGCATCAGCAACGCCCGCACACGTAACACCATGCGCCTGATCGGCATGCTCGATTCGCCCTACGTGCGACGTGTGGCCATCAGCCTGCAGTTGCTGGACCTCCCTTTCGAGCACGACCCGCTGTCCGTGTTCCGCACGTTCGATGAATTCCGCGCCATCAATCCGGTCGTCAAGGCCCCGACGCTGGTAGGCGATGACGGTACGGTCCTCATGGACTCGAGCCTGATCCTGGACTACGCACAGGCACTGGCAGGGCGCTCGCTGCTGCCCGCGGACCTGCCGCAGCGCACGGCGGAGCTGCGCATGACCGGACTCGCGCTCGCGGCCTGCGAGAAGAGCGTGCAGATCATCTACGAACGCAACCTGCGACCGGCGCACAAGCAGCACGAGCCGTGGGTCACGCGGGTCACGGGGCAGATGCTGGCGGCCTGCGAGGGCCTCGAGGCCGGCATCGCGCTGCGGCCGCTCGCCGCCGGCGCCGCCCTGTCTCAGGCGGGCGTCGCCGCGGCCGTGACCTGGTTCTTCATCCGGCAGATGTTGCCCGAACTCGTACCGGAGGGGCGGTTCCCGGCGCTCGCACACTTCTCCGCGCGCGCCGAAGCGACGGCTGCCTTCAAAGCCGCCCCGCATGGCGCGGGCACCTGCGTGCCAACTCAGCCCACGGCTTAGAACATGCGGATGCTCAGCGGCAGCTGCCTGTGCGGCTGCATCCAATACCAGGTCGCCGATGCTTTCCGCTACGCCCTGAACTGTCATTGCTCGCAGTGCCGCCGTGCCACCGGCGCGGCCTTCAAACCCTTCGGCGGCATCGGGGTCGAGCAGCTGCGCATCACCGCAGGAGCGCAGCCGCTGCAGCGGTATGGGGACACCGCGGGTCACGATGCCCATTGCCCGCGCTGCGGCTCGTTGCTGTATTCACTGGTGAACAACGGCACCATGGTGCACGTGACTTACGGCACGCTTATGGAGGCGCCGACGTTGTACCCGACTGCCCATATCTTCGTGGACTCGAAGGCGCCATGGTTCACCATCTGTGACGATCTGCCGCAGCACGCCGGGTTCCCGCCGTGAACGTCGTCGAAGGCTGGGTCTTCTGGGCGCTGCTGTCAGCGGTGTTCGCCGCCGCGACCACCGTGTTTGCCCGGATCGGCGTGGCCGGCGTCGATGCCGACCTGGCGACCTTCCTGCGCACGGTGCTGATCCTGCTGCTGCTGGCGACGCTGGTGGCGGTACGTCGCAAATGGATGAACCCCGCCTCGCTGCCGCCGCGGACGCTCATATTCCTGGCGCTGTCGGCGCTGGCCACCGGCGCCTCATGGGTATGCTATTTCCGGGCACTGCAGATTGGTCGCGCGTCCCAGGTGGCGCCGGTGGATCGCCTGAGCCTGGTGCTCGTGGCGCTGTTTGCCTTCGCTTTTCTGGGCGAGCGGCCAACGGGTCAGGACTGGCTGGGCATCGCCCTGGTAACCGCCGGAGTGCTGGTACTCACACTCAAATGAACGGCCCCGCGTTGCTCACATTTTTTTACAAACGGAGCCGCCTATGGATATGGGTCTGAAGGGTAAGCGTGCGCTCGTCACCGGTTCGACGGCAGGAATCGGCTTTGCGGCGGCACGCGCCCTGGCTGCCGAAGGGGCCGCGGTGATCATCAACGGTCGTACGCAGGCGCGGGTCGACCAGGCGCTGCGGCAGCTGCAGACCGAAGTGCCGGGCGCCCGGGTCACCGGGATTGCGCAGGATCTGGGCTGCGCTGCCGGCTGCGAGGCGCTGTTTCGCCAGCTGCCGGACGTGGAGGTACTGGTCAACAATCTGGGGATCTTCGAGCCCAAAGCGTTTGCGGACATTCCGGACGCGGACTGGCTGCGGTTCTTCGAGGTCAACGTGCTCAGCGGCGTTCGGCTCTCGCGCCAGTACCTGCCCGCCATGCGCGCGCGCAATTGGGGACGGGTGATTTTCGTCTCGAGCGAGTCGGGTCTGCAGATTCCGGCGGAAATGATTCATTACGGCATGACCAAGACGGCGCAGCTGGCCGTGGCGCGGGGGCTGGCGGAATCGCTGGCCGGCACGGGAGTGACGGTCAACAGCGTGCTGCCCGGACCCACCTCTTCGGAGGGCGTGGGTGATTTTGTGGCACGCCTGGCACAATCCCGCGGCGTCGATGCGGCCACCGTCGAAAAAGAGTTTTTCGCCACGGCGCGGCCGTCCTCGCTGATCCGCCGCTTCGCGACTCCGGAAGAGGTTGCGGCCATGATCGTCTATGCCTGCAGTGCGCAGGCGTCCGCGACCACCGGGGCGGCGCTGCGAGTTGACGGCGGCGTCGTACGGTCGATCGCCTGAACGCCGCACAATCTGGTAACGTATGCCGCCGAAAAAAGTTCATGGAGGAACTGAATGCCACAGACCAAACGCAGCGCATCCAGTCGTAAGAGTGTGATTGCGCTGATTTCCGGAATTCGTGAAAAGGCGGGACTGTCGCAGTCCCAATTTGCAAACTTGCTGGGCGTGTCCGTGCGCACGCTGCAGGATTGGGAACAGGGCCGCCGGGCCCCCTCGGGTGCGGCGCGGATGCTGCTGCTCGTGGCTGCCAAGCGTCCCAAGACCCTCCTCGAGGTCGCCCGCTAAGCGAGTTTGAGTTCGGCGGTTGCCCTAACAGGCCGATGGTCCCGACACTGCTGCGCCGTAGGGCTGGCCTGCGGCAAATCCGGGTCGGGACGACTGCATTTCCATAGAGGAAATCCGCAAATGTCGGACATCAAGCGACTTCAGCCCGCGGTGCGCTACAGCGAAGGCAGCGTGCACGCAGGTACGGTGTACCTCGCGGGGCAGGTTGCGGTCGGGGGCGGCACCACCATCGAGGCGCAGACCACCGAGGTGCTGGCCAGCATCGATGCGCTTTTGGCACAGGCCGGAAGCAGCAAATCACGGATCCTGATGGCGCAGATCTACCTCGCTGACATGGCCGACTACGCCGGCCTGAACGCGGTGTGGGACCGCTGGGTCGACAAGTCCAGCACGCCGTCCCGCGCCACCGTTGCGGCCAGACTGGCCAAACCGGAGTGGAAGGTCGAGATCGTGGTGACCGCCGCGCTGTAGGCCGTCATGCCGCCCCCCGAGCCTGAACGCTGCCCGTTGTGTCACCAGCCGAACCACTGTGCGGTGGCGGCAGGTGGCGGTGGCGAGGTGCACTGCTGGTGCATGGAACAGCCCTTTCCGGCTGCGGCGCTGCCGGGGAGCGAGAAAGCCGTCACACCCTCGGCGTGCTTGTGCCGGGCCTGTATTCAACGATTGGCGTCCTTAGGGTAGTGTTGGGGTATGACCATCCAGTACCGCGACGACGCCTCCCTGACGGTGTCCATGGCCATCGACCTGTATCACCGCTCGCGGCTCGCCGAGCGCCGCCCCGTGCACCGCCCGGATATCTTCGCGGGCATGCTGCAGAACGCCTCGTTGACCGTGACCGCCTGGGATGGCGGTCGGCTGGTCGGCATTTCCCGCAGCCTCACGGATTTTACGTATGTCGCCTACCTGTCTGATCTGGCGGTGGACAGCCAGTACCAGAACAAGGGCATCGGCCGCCAGCTGATCGCCGAGACGCGCGCGCGGCTGAAGCCCGAATGCAAGATCGTGCTGCTGTCCGCACCCGAGGCGAACGGCTACTATGCCAAAGTCGGCTTTGAGCACCACCCGCGCGCGTGGGTGCTCGAGGGCGAGGGCGGCTAGATGCCATAGCGGCCGGTCGCGAGCGTCTGCGCGGGCACCCACATGCCGTGGAAGGTCGCGCGCACGCGCGTGGGCATGCGCACCAGCGCCAGCGGCCCGTCCTCGAGTCGCTGGGCATCAAGAATCGCCAGGTCGCTGCGCAGCTGCGAGAGCCGGTTGACCAGCACCAGCAGGTAGCCGTCGCCTTCCGCGGCCCCGGGCGCGCGCGGTACGAATGTCGGTTCCTGCACGCCACTGTCGGGCCCCGGTGACCAGGTCGACAGCACGCCTAAGTGATGATCGAAGCGCCCGATGGCGCCCATCCCCACCGCGCCGGCCACGGCATCCGGTGCCCGACAGATCACGAAGCCGTGGCGGTAGGGCTTGCCCATCCAGCGATCATCGATTTTCGGCATCTCGCAAGGAGCCCCCATCAGGCGCTGCATCCCCAGCTCTTCGGTCGTGAGATTGAAACTCACCCGTGTCAGCAGGGGCGGGGCCTGTTTGAACGGCGCGCCGTCTCGGCTGGGGAAGAAATCAAAGCAGTTGCCCGCGTACAGGCACAGATCCAGGTGCACGCTGTCGCCGTCCGTGAACGCGTTCATCATGTGGCCCGCGCTGACCGTGGGGCCGCGGAACCAGCGTACCTCCCCCGCAGTGCCGCGCCGCGGCACGATGGCGAAGAAGCTGGGCTGGTCCGGATGCCACTGGTAGTACGGGCCGCCGGCCTTGATAACCTCGAGGTCCGTGATCAGCGGGAAGAACGGCACGATGATGTGCGACTCCGTCACCGCAAAGTCGTGAACCATGCCGGCATACGGCATCTGCAGCGGGATCTCGTGCACCATGCGCCCGTCTGCATCGGAAATGTAGATCACCAGGTCACGTGTCGCATCTCCCTGGGCCTGGTAGGAAAAGGCGATGAGTTCGTTGCGATGCAGATCGAGCTTCGGATGCGCCGTGAGACTCACAGAGCGCAAACCGCCGGCGAAATCAAACTCGCCCCGCGTCGCCAGGGTGTCCGGATCCACCTCCATCGGGCGCGAATCCTCCTTCAACACCAGCAGCCGCCGACCGTGCCACACGACGTTGGTGTTCGCCGTGCCCATATTCGCGCCCGCTACGGACGGGTCGTTGGTGTAGCGGTTGCGGTACCGCCCGAACAGTGAGCGGCGCGCCGCCTCCTGCAGCACGAAGCGCTCGGTGCGCACCCAGCGGTTGCGATAGTCGACGCGGCCCGCGGCGATGCGGAACATGTGCACCATGCCCTCGCCGTCGATGAAGACGTCCTGGGCGGTGCGCGGCGGGTATTGCCGGTCCGGTCCGCAGCGGTACAGCGTGCCGTTCAGCGCCGCCGGTATCTCGCCCTGAATGACTTCCAGATCCCGGATGTCGGATTCCGCGCGATGCGGTACCCCCCACCCCTGATACAGCGGTATCTCGGGAAAGCGCACGACTTCGGGCATGATGGACCCCCTTCGCATCCACGGAGCCACGCGATGATAGAGCCAAACGCGCAAGCACAGGAACCCGGAATCGAGAAGGCGCTGGCGGACCTGCATTCGGTGCTGATTCCCGCGGAAACCGTGGAGGCCTGGGCGACCCAGCGGCGCATCTTCGCCCTGTCGCATCGCAGGATGCTCATCGCGGCCACCAGCGGCCGGCTGATCTGGCTGGTCCGCCACCTCGTGGGCGGCTTCGATGTGGTTAACCTGCGCTGGCAGGACCTCGCCGAGGTGAACCTGCGGGTGGGCGTGTTCGGTGCGGAACTGGTCATCCGTGCCGACCAGGTGACCGACCTTGCCATCAACTCGAGCCAGGGCTCCCGGGTGATCACCATCCAGGGCCTGCGCAAGGACCAGGCACAGTCCGTCTACCGGATCTGTCAGGCCCAGGATCAGGCCTGGCGTGAAAAGCGCCGCATCCGCGAACTGGAGGAGCTGCGCGCCCGCTCCGGTGGGGTGCAGCTGAACGCGGGTGGCCTGGGGTCCGGCGCGGCCAGCGCCGGTGCCGCCGGCTCCTCCGAAGCACTGCGGCGGTTGCAGGAGGCCAAGCAAATGCTTGATTCGAAACTGATCACCGACTCCGAGTACGAGTCGATCAAGGCGCGGATTTTGGCCGGGGGCTGATGGGTGTATCTTGCATCCGAAGCCAAAGACGCAGCACAGGAAACCGATTGATGAAAATGCGCAAGATTGCGGTCGAAGAAGCGTTCTCCATTCCCGAAGTCGCCGAGGCCCTCAAGCAGGTGTCGCGGGCCCCCGGGGAAAGCTCGGACCTGCCGCTGATGCGGGGCATCTACGACACCCAGGGCGGCTATGGGACGATGAAGTTCCTGGAGGGGCTGCTCGATCTGGAAGACCGCCGCATCAAGGATATGGATGCCAACGGCGTCGATATGCAGCTGCTGTCCCTGACCGCCCCCGGCGTGCAGATGTTTGATGCCGATACGGCCTGTGAACTGGCCACCCTCGCCAATGACCGCCTTGCGGCCGTCATCGGGCGCCATCCCAGCCGCTTCGCGGGTCTCGCGGCATTCGCGCCGCAGGCACCCCGGCGCGCGGTGCGCGAAATGGAACGCGCCATTCGCGATCTGAAATTGAATGGTTTCATTCTGAACTCGCACACCAACAGCGAGTATCTGGATGACCCCAAGTACTGGCCCATTCTGGAGGCCGCCGAAGCGCTGGACCGCTGCATCTACATCCATCCCCGCGGCCCGGTCGATGGCCTGAAGGGGCCGATGGTCCATTACGGCATGGATTCGGCGATGTGGGCCTATGGCGTCGAAGTCGGCACGCACGTCGTGCGCATGATGGCCTCGGGACTCTTCGACCGCTTCCCGAAGCTCAAGATCTGCATCGGTCACATGGGCGAGGCCGTGCACTTCTGGATCTGGCGCATCACCTTCATGAACAGCCGCTCCCAGACCATTGGCCGCGCGCCCAAGACCAGCCTCACCATGGCTGAGTACTTCCAGCGCAATTTCGTGATCACCACCTCGGGCGTGGAGGATCCGCTGGCACTCGACTATTCGATCAAGAAGCTGGGCATCGACAATGTGATGTGGGCCATCGACTATCCCTACCAGCCCTCCGCGCCGGCCGTCGCGTTCATGGACGCAGTGGACTTAAGTCCGGGGGACAAGGCGAAGGTGTATCACGGCAACGCTGAGCGGGTGTTCCACATCAAGCCGGTGTAGATTGGCGATCTGCCTTCGGGCGGCACCTGCAGGCCGCAGGTGCCATAACATAATCAATCAGCAGCTACAGACAGCCAGCGTAGGTACTCAATGAGCGCACGAATCATAGACGGCAAAGCCATTGCCGCCAAGATTAGAGGTGAACAGAAGGAGCGCATCCTGCGACTGCAGCAGCAGCACGGTGTGCGACCGGGACTGGCGGTCATCTTGGTCGGCAGTGATCCCGCCTCGCAGGTCTATGTCCGCAACAAGGTCACGGCCTGCAAGGACGTCGGCATCCGCTCCGAGCTCGTTGAGATGCCCGTGACGGCCACGCAGGACCAACTGCTCAGCCGTATCGATGCGCTCAACACCGATCCGACGATCCACGGCATCCTGGTGCAGTTGCCGCTGCCGCCACAGATCGATGTGCACAGCGTCCTCGAGCGCATCGACTTCCACAAGGACGTTGACGGCTTCCACCTGTACAACGTCGGCGGCCTGATCACGGGCAACACCGTGTTTCCGCCGTGCACGCCGTACGGTGTACAGAAGATCCTCGAGCACGAGCAGATTCCGGTCGAGGGCCGCAATGTCGTCGTGGTCGGTGCCAGCAACATCGTCGGCAAGCCGATGGCGCTCATGCTCATGCACCAGGAAGCGACGGTGTGCATCTGTCACAAAAAGACCCGCGACCTGGGCATGTTCACCATGCTGGCCGACATCCTGGTGGTGGCGGCGGGTGTCCCGGGACTGATCGTTCCGCAGATGGTGCGCACCGGTGCCGTGGTGATCGACGTAGGCATCAATCGCCTGCCCGACGGCCGCATCGTCGGTGACGTGGATTTTGAAGGCGTCCGCCAGAAGGCTTCCGCGATCACGCCGGTGCCCGGCGGCGTCGGCCCCATGACCATCGCCATGCTGCTTTACAACACGGTGCAGTCGGCCGAGCGTTCAGTAGCCTGACCCATTAGACTCACCCCCTGGTCCGTTCAACCACAGGGGGGCGCCAATGGCGCTGGTGGAACGCTCCGGGCTGGATCCGGCCCGGCTGATTGATTTGCGCTCAACCATGCAGGCGGACATCCGGGAGCGGCGCTGCCTGGGGGGCGTGCTGCTGATGGCGCGGCATGGTCAGATCGGCCTGTTCGAGGCGTGCGGGCACGCCGACGACAATCGCATGCAGCCGGTGCGCACGGATTCGGTCTTCAGTGTGCTGGACATCACCAAGGCCTTCACCAACGTGCTGGCGCTGCGCGCGGTGGAGCACGGCCGGCTCGGCCTTAACACCAAGGTCGTCGACCTCATCCCGGCGTTTACGGGCCGCGGTCGTGAGCAGATCACGCTGCTGCATCTGCTGACCCACACCTCCGGCATGCCGGGCGTCTATTCACCGCGCACCGGTATGAATCTGGACAGCCTGGACCAGGTAATCGAGGCAATCTGCGAGAACGTCTATCCGGCCGGTCCCCCGGATGACAAGGTCATCCATTCGCCCATGATCAATCACGCCCTGATGGGTGAGATGCTGCGCCGCTGTGACCCGCAGGGCCGCAGCTACCGCGAACTCGTGGAACAGGACATCCTCGAGCCCCTGGGCATGCATGACAGCTCCGTGGGCGTGCGCCGCGATCTGGCCGCGCGGCACCTGGTGCCGGCCTTTCTCGGCAACGGCTCCATCGATCACCCGGGCCAGAGCAACCTGGGTCCGAACGGCGCATTCCAGGAGGAGCACGCGCAGATGCCGTGGGTGGGGATGGTGTCCACGGCGCAGGACCTGTTCCGCTTTGCCGAGATGCTGCGTTCGGGCGGCCAGTTCGAGGGCCGCCGGGTGCTTGCCGGTTCGACTCTGGAATGGGCGCGGCGCTGCCGTACCGGGCTGAAGCCCAATGAGTCCTACCGCAGGCTCGCCGAGTCGCGCGGCTGGCCGCTGATGCCGGCCTACCTGGGACTGGGATTTGCGCTGCGCGGCGAGGAGCTCGGGGCCACGGTGTTCGGTTCGTTCACTTCGCCGGCGACCTTTGGCAACAGCGGACAGGGCAGCACGCTCTACTGGGTGGATCCCGAGCGCGACCTGACCTTCGTGGGGCTGTCCACCGGGGTCATGAACTCCGGTGACAACATCGAGCGCTGGCAGCGGCTGTCGGATGTGGCGGCATCCGCAGCCCTCTAGCGCGGCGGCTCAATAGCCGATGGTGAAGCGCTGGTGCAGGTGCGCAGGCTGCTGGATCTCATCGAGCACGGCGACCGCGTAGTCCTCCATCGAGATGCGGCTGTCACCCTTGGCATCGACGATGAGCTGCTCGCCCCCTAAGCGGAACCGGCCGGTGCGCGTTCCGGGCGCGATGCTGGCGGCCGGACTGAAGTAGGTCCAGGGCACGTCGGTGACCGCGCGCAAGTAATCCAGCGCCTGCTTCTGTCCCATGACTTCACCGCGGTAGGCCGCCGGCATGGAGTCCACCAGCAGCACTCCGGGTTTGACCTCGAGGCTGCCGGCGCCGCCGACGAAGAGCAGCCGCGGTGCCCCGGCGCCGGCGCCACGCAGCGCCGTGACCAGCGCGACGGCGGCTTTGCGGTAGGACGGCGGATCCGGCTGGGGCTTGCGGAAGGAGACGGCGCACACCACGGCCGTGGCGCCCTTGAGCAGGCGGGCATCGTCGGCCTCGTTCAGGATGTCGCCTTTGAGGAGCGTCAGCTGCGGATCCGCGGGCAGTGTCGTGCCGGCAGTGTCCCGCACCACCACCGTGACGGTGGCGCCGCGGGAGAGGGCCTCCCTGACGATACGCTGGCCGATGTTGCCGGTGCCCCCGAAGACCACGATCTTCAGCGGCGCCGCGGTGACGCTCGCCGTGGCGAGTACCGCGAGCACCAGGCCCGCGAAAACCATCGTTATGCGATTCATTAGGTATCATAGTACCCGTGGCAGTCGTACCGGTTTTAAAAATGGGGCATCCGCTGCTGCGTCAGGTGGCGCAGCCGGTCGATCCATTTGATGCGGCGCAGATCGATGCGCTGCTGGTGGACATGGAAGACACCATGCGCGCCCTGAACGGCGCCGGTATCGCAGCGCCGCAGATTGGCGTGAGCCTGCGGGTGGTGATTTTCGAAATGCGCGAGAATCCCCGCTATCCGCAGGTGGCGCCCATTCCCTTTACCGTCCTGATCAACCCGACACTGACGCCGCTGGGTACGGAAATGGAAGAGGGCTGGGAGGGGTGCCTGTCGGTTCCCGGCCTGCGCGGGGTGGTCCCGCGCTACCGTCGGCTGTATTACAGCGGCCTGGACCGGCACGGGCAATTCTTCGAGCGCACCGTCGAGGGCTTTCATGCCCGCGTGGTGCAGCACGAAGTGGATCACCTGGATGGCGTGCTGTTCCCGCAGCGGGTCGAGGACATGACCCGCTTCGGGTTCGAGGACGCCCTGGTGGGCCAGATGGTGCCCACACCGGACTGAAACGGTGGGTCAGCCCAGGTTGTGGAAGACGCTGTGCACGTCGTCTTCCTGTTCGAGCTTATCGACCAGCGCCAGCACCTCGGTGGCCTGAGTTTCGGCAAGCTCGGTCGGTACCGTCGGCAGGTATTCATGCTCGGCCGACAGGGGTGATAGGCCGCGTGCCTCGAGGGCCTCCTGCAGCTTCCCGAAATCTGCGAACGCGCAGCGGATCAGCAGCTGTGGCTCGCCCTTCTCGCCGGTGCTGTCACCCATTTCCTCCAGCCCGTGATCAATCAGGTACAGCTCCAGGTCATCGTGATCGATGCCGGTGGGATCCAGGCGGAACACGCCCATCTTCCTGAACTGGAAACTGACACTGCCGCTGGTGGCCAGGTTGCCGCCGTTCTTGGTGACCACGTTGCGCACCGTGGCTACGGTGCGCACCGGATTGTCGGTGGCGGTCTCGATCAGCAGGGCGATGCCGTGGGGCGCGTAGGCCTCGTACAGCACCTGCTGGTAGTTGGCAGCATCACGGCCCGAGGCGCGCTTGATGGCCGACTCGATCTTGTCCTTGGGCATGTTCACGGCGCGCGCGTTCTGCACGGCACGGCGCAGGCTCGGATTGCCGGCCGGGTCGGCGCCGCCGGACTTCACCGCCATCGTGATGTCCTTGGCAATGCGCGCGAACTGCTTGGCCATCCTGTTCCAGCGCGCGAACATCGTGGCTTTTCTGACTTCGAATATGCGACCCATGTGGCTTCCGGATGTGAAAACCCCCGCTTGCGGCGGGGGTGTCAGCGAAGCGTTACGGCTTTGAGGCCGCTTACGATCAGGCCAGCTCAGCGTGCAGCACGCGCAGTCGCCGCCGCTGCAGCTTCAGACGCTGTTCGATCTCGCGCAGCCGGGACTGGAAGCTGGTGTGTTCCCAATGCTCGATGACAGCGCGCTTCTTCTCTTCGAGCCACTGTTCCTTCACGTGGGTCCAGTCGGCGACCGCAGCGGCGAGCGCATCGTATTCCTGCGCGATCTTGTTGCGCAGCTGTTCGATGTGCGTCGGGCGCCGATGCGCATCCGACAGCTGGGCCAGCTTCTGCTGCGCACGGCTCAGCTGCATGGCGAGCAGCGCGCGCTGGATCTGGAACGCCGGCGTGCGCTTCAGGCGGCTGGCCAGGCCGACATAGGAGCAGGCGGAAATCAGCCACTTGGTCGGATCCCACTGCCACCAGCGCACCCCGTTGCGGTAATCGTGTGCAAAGATGTGGTGGAAGTTGTGATAGCCCTCACCGAAGGTCACCAGCGCCAGCACCGCGTTATCACGGGCCGTGTTGTCCTCGGTGTAGGGACGCGAGCCCCACATGTGGGCGAGGGAGTTGATGAAGAAGGTGAAGTGGTGGCTGAGGACCAGACGGGCGAAGCCGGTCAGCAGCAGCGCGCCCCACATGTCACCCAGCGCCCAGCCCACCAGCGCCGGGATGCCGAAGTTGGAGCCCAGGGCCAGCAGCGCGTAGTGCTTATGCTGGAACGCCAGCAGCTTGTCGCGCTTCAGGTCCGGGATGTTCGACAGGTCGACTTCGCCGCTCTTGTAGTCGCGCAGCATCCAGCCGATGTGCGAGAACCAGAAGCCGCGGCCCGAGGAGTAGGGGTCCTTCTCGTTGTCATCGACGTGAAGGTGGTGGCGGCGATGGCCGCTGGCCCACACGAAAACGCTGTTCTGCAGCGCCATCGTGCCGAACACAAAATAGAACGCGCGCAGCAGCCAGTGAGCCTCGTAGGACTTGTGCGCCCACAGCCGGTGGTAACCGGCGGTGATGGACATCTCGTTGGCGACGAGGAAGAACGCGGCGAATGCCCAGATGCCAGCGGAGTAGCCGTGCTTGATGCCATACCAGGGCACCACAAACACCGTCACGAGAGCCGTCAACACGAAAATCATCGCGTTGAGGATGATCAGCGGGGGCTTCTCGGATTGGACTACAGCGACGTTAGACATGCTCTGATATTGCCTTCAAAAGGGCTGGTTTAAAGGGCTGAATTTAGCGACGGAACATTACCATGAAACGAATTGTTCCTGCCGGTCCGACAGCGTTGATCTGTGGAGCAGGTTCCACCTTGTGCATCGCAACCTCGGGTCCCATGCTCGACCTTTGCCGGTAGCGCCGTTGATGGCCACGGCCACCTCCCGGATAATGGCCCCCGATCCCCCGAATTCAACTGGGCTCCCCTCGGCGGGCAGCTGACCGCCTGCAGATACCCGTTTTACATAAGGCAGCCCGTTTTCCATGCGTGAGCGATCCGGTGGCACTACAAATCTGGTACGTCTCATTCTCCTCGGGCTGCTGCTCTGCGCCGTGAGCATGTCCTGCTCGCGCACGTCGACGGAAATGATCTCCCATGGGCGCTTCAGGAACGTGACCGTCTACCCACCGTCCGGTCGGGTGCGGGAAGTCGTCCTGTTCCTTTCCGGAGATGGAGGATGGCAGCTTGATACCGACAAGATGGCGCGAGTTCTGCAGCAACACGGCGCCTTGGTGCTGGGGATCGACGAGCCGGCCCTGCTGGCGAGCTTCGTCCAGGACAAGAGTGAGTGCTTCTTCCCGGATGGGGATCTGGAGAATCTGAGCCATTACATCCAGGCGTACTACCGGCTGCCGACCTACATCACCCCGGTCATGGGGGGCTATTCGGCGGGCGCAACCCTGGCCTATGCCACGGCGGCCCAGGCACCCCCGGGCCTGTTCTCCGGGGTCCTCACTTTGGGCTTTACCCCGGAGTACGAAACCACCAAGCCCTTCTGCAAGGGCGACGGCGTGCACTTCACGCGGCGCCCGGATGGCAAGGGCCTGTCGCTGCTGCCGGACCCGAAGCTGGCGCTGCACTGGGTCGATGTGCATGGCCTCGCGGACACGGTGTGCCCGGCCGAGGACGCCGCCGCCTTCGTCCGCAAGATCCACAATGCGCAGATTTCGCTGATCCCGGCCGTCGAGCACAACTTCGCCGTTCCCCAGCAGTGGTCGGCCCAGGTGAATGCGGCGCTCGACACCGTGACGGCCGGCGTAACCGTGCGCCAGCCGGTGGCGCCCCTGACTTTGAAGGACCTGCCGCTGATCGAGGTGTCCCAGACCGGCACCGGCAATGACGACGCGTTCGCCGTGCTGTTGTCCGGGGATGGCGGCTGGGCGGGCATCGACAAGGAGGTGGCCCGTGCGCTCGCGGAGCGCGGCATTCCGGTGGTGGGCTGGGATACGCTGCGCTACTTCTGGTCGCCGCGCACTCCGGAGGGCGTGGCACGGGATCTCGATCGGGCCGTGCAGTACTACGCAACCGCCTGGAATCGGCATCACGCGCTGGTCATCGGCTATTCGCAGGGCGCCGATGTGCTGCCCTTCGCAGTGAACCGGCTGCCCGAGGCGACGCGGCGCATGATCCAGACCACGACGCTTTTGGGATTGGGGCGCAATGCGGCCTTCGAGTTTCACCTGTCCAACTGGGTCGGGCCGTCCGCCGGCCTGCCGATTCTGCCGGAATACCAGAAGCTGTCGCGCGCCAACACCGTGTGCGTCTTCGGCACCGGGGACAAGGATTCGCTGTGCACGGATTTTCCGCCCGGCACTCCCGGCATCGTCGAGCTCACCGGTGGCCACCACTTCGATGGTGACTACGACGGGCTGGCGCGCCTCATACTCAAGTTCGCGGGACGCGATCACGGCCCCGCAGCACTCGCCACGTCCGCACCTCGCTCAATATTTCCTTAAGGGGGAGCCCGCATGATCACTGTCACCGTCCTGTACCGGAACACCGACGCGCTGAAGTTCAACATGAACTACTACCTGAACACCCACATCCCACTGATCAACAAGCTGCTCGGCGCGGCGCTGAAGGGCGTCATGGTGCAGCATGGCATCAGTGGCGGCGCCCCCGGCTCGAAGCCGGAATACCAGGTGATCACCGTGCTCAAATTCGAGTCGGTCGAGTCCTTCCAGAGCGCCTTCGGGCCGCATGCTCCGGCGGTGATGGCGGATCTGCCGAACTTCTGCGGCGAACAGCCGACCATCCAGATCAACGATCTGCGCCTGGGCTGATGAGCATTGACCAGGACCTCGCAAACGTCGCGGTGCTGGCCCTTGAAATCGGGGTCCCGGGGCACGAGGTAGCGCTGCCCCCGCATTAGAAGGAGGCTCATTGAGTGCGTTGGATCATTTTCACCCGGCGGTAGCCGGCTGGTTCCGCAGCCGCTTTGCGGCGCCGACGCCTGCGCAGGAGCAGGCCTGGCCCGCGATCCGGGCCGGCCGCAACGTGCTGGTGGCGGCACCGACCGGCTCGGGCAAGACTCTCAGCGCCTTCCTGGCCGCGCTCGATGAACTGGTGCGCGAAGGTCAGGCGGGCGCGCTGCCGGATGAGACGCGCATTGTCTATGTCTCGCCGCTGAAGGCGCTGTCCAACGACATCGAGAGCAATCTCGCCGCACCGCTGGCCGGGATCCGCGCCGAACTGGCCCGGCTGGGTCTTGGCGACGTGGATATCCACACCGTGGTCCGCACCGGGGATACGCCCCAGAGCGAGCGCGCGCGGATGCGCCGACAGGCACCGCATATCGTGGTCACCACCCCCGAGTCGTTGTACATCCTGCTGGGCTCCAAGTCCGGCCGCGAGATGCTCAAGTCCACCCGCACGGTGATTGTCGATGAAATCCATGCGCTGGCCGGCAACAAGCGCGGCGCGCACCTGGCGCTCTCGCTGGAACGTCTGGCCGCCCTCTCGGGCAGGTTCAACCGCATCGGTCTGTCGGCAACCCAGACACCCATCGAGTCAGTCGCGCGCTTCCTGACCGGCGCCGATCCGGATTGCGTGATCATCGACGCGGGCCATGCGCGTGCGCGCGATCTGCAGTTGGAGCTGACTTGCGTGCCGCTCGAGGCGGTGATGTCCGGGGATGCCTGGACGCTGGTTTACGACCGGCTCGCGGCGCTCGCCGCGGAGCATCGCACGACGCTGGTGTTCGTGAACACGCGCAAGCTGACCGAGCGGCTGGCGCGGCAGCTGTCCATGCGTCTCGGCGCCGAGCATGTCATGGCGCATCACGGCAGCATGGCGCGCGAGAAGCGGCACCTGGCCGAACAGCGGCTGCGCAATGGCGACCTTACGGTGCTGGTGGCCACCGCCTCTCTGGAACTGGGGATCGACATCGGCGATGTGGACCTCGTGTGCCAGATCGCCTCACCCCGCTCGATCAATGCCTTCCTGCAGCGGGTGGGCCGCTCCGGGCATGCCGTGGGCGGGGTTTCCAAGGGCCGGCTGTTCCCGGTGTCGCGCGATGACCTGGTGGAGTGCACGGCGCTGCTGCTGGCGGTGCGCGCCGGACAGCTGGATGTGCTGCAGGTACCGGCGGGCACGCTCGATGTCCTGGCCCAGCAGCTCGCCGCCGAGGTGGCCTGCCGCGAATGCGAGGAGTTGGAGCTCTATGCGCTGGTGCGCCGCGCGCTGCCGTTCGCGCAGCTGCCGCGGGCCCGATTCGAGGCGGTGGTGCGCATGCTCGGTGAGGGCTTCAGCACCCGCCGCGGGCGCCGCGGGGCACTGATCCATCACGACACGATCAACCACAAGCTGCGCGCGCGGCGCGGTACCCGACTTACGGCGCTGACGAATGGCGGCGCCATTCCCGACACGGCCGACTACAAGGTAATCCTGGAGCCCGAGGCACTCACCGTCGGCAGCGTGAATGAAGACTTCGCCGTCGAGAGCAACATCGGAGATATCTTTCAGCTGGGCAATGCCTCCTACCGTGTGCTGCGCGTGGAGCGCGGCACCATCCGGGTCGAGGATGCCAAGGGTCAGCCGCCGAGCATTCCGTTCTGGCTGGGAGAGGCTCCGGGACGCACCTGGGAACTGTCGGCGGCGGTATCGCAGCTGCGTACAGGCATTGCGGCGCGCCTCGGTAGCGGGGCGCAGGACTGGCTCGTGCAGGCGACGGGCGTACCGCAAGCCGCCGCGGAGCAATTGCTCGAATACCTGGCCGCCAGCCACGCGGCGCTCGGCTGCCTGCCCACGCATGACACAGTGGTGCTGGAGCGCTTCTTTGATGAGGCCGGTGGCATGCAGCTGATCCTGCACGCGCCGTTCGGTGCCCGGATCAATCGCGCCTGGGGGCTGGCGCTGCGCAAGCGGTTCTGCCGGCAGTTCAATTTCGAGCTGCAGGCGGCGGCCACTGAAGATGCGCTGCTGCTGTCCTTGACCACTGCCCACAGTTTCGAACTGGCGGATGTCGCGCACTACTTGCATTCCAATACCGCGCTGCAGATCCTGACCCAGGCGTTGTGCGCCGCGCCGATGTTCGCGACGCGCTGGCGTTGGGCCGCCGCCATCGCTCTGGCGCTGCCGCGGTTCCGCAATGGCCGCAGGGTGCCGCCGCCGATTGCGCGCATGAACGCGGAGGACCTGCTGGCCGCGGTGTTTCCGGACCAGGTCGCCTGCGCCGAGAACCTGCCGGGTGAAATCGAGATTCCCGATCACCCGCTCGTGAACCAGACGATCGCCGACTGCCTGCACGAAGCCATGGATGCGGAGGGCTGGCTGGCGATCCTGCGGCGCATCGAAACCGGCTCGCTGGCCGTCGTGGCGCGCGATCTCACCGAGCCCTCGCCACTGGCGCTGGAAGTGTTGTCGGCACGGCCTTACGCCTTCCTGGACGATGCGCCGCTCGAGGAGCGTCGCACGCAGGCGGTGATGAGCCGGCGCTGGCTGGACCCGGAAACTGCGGCGGACATCGGCCGCCTGGATCCCGCGGCCATTGCCAGGGTACGCGAGGAGGCGTGGCCGGATGCACGCAGTGCCGATGAGCTGCACGATGGCTTGAGCTGGATGGGATATCTCACGGCCGCGGAAGTGGCTGGCCATGAGGAGTGGCAGCCGCTGCTGGCGACACTGAGCGCGGAATCGCGCGCGGTGCAGTGGCGGACATTGTGGGTGGCGAGCGATCGCCAGGCGCAGGTCGCGGTGGCCATCGCCGACCCGGACGACGCGCTGCGCGAGGCGGCGCTCGTTCGTGTCGTGCAGGGCCGGCTGGAGGGCCTGGGTCCGGTGACGGCGACGGCCATTGCGGCGACGCTGCCCGGCGTGCCGGTGAGCGCGGTGCAGGCGGCGCTGCTGCGGCTGCAGACCCAGGGTGTGGTCATGCGCGGCCGCTTCACGGGCGACACCACGGAGGATGAGTGGTGCGAGCGGCGACTGCTGGCGCGCATTCATCGCTACACCGTGCGCACGCTGCGCGAGCAGATCGAACCGGTCGCCGCACGCGACTTCATGCGCTTCCTGTTTGACTGGCAGCGCGTGACGCCCGGCACACGCATGCAGGGCCCGGATGCGATGCTCGCGGTACTGGACCAGCTGGAGGGAACCGAGGTCGCCGCCGGCGCCTGGGAGAGTGATGTCCTGCCGTCACGCATCAGCGGCTATGAACCGGCCTGGCTGGATGAGCAGTGTCTGGCGGGTCGCTATGTCTGGACGCGGATCAGTGAGCCGGCGCGCGCCGCCGCGGCCGATGCGCACGAGTCGCAGCGCGCCGTGGCGCCGGTGCGGGCCACCCCCATTTCGCTGCTGGCCCGCCGCAATCTCAAGATCTGGTCGGCACTCGGCGTGGATTCACCTGACCGCCGGCTTTCATCCGGCGCTGCCGCAGTGGCGGAAGTGCTCACGGCTCATGGCGCGACCTTCTTCGATGAACTCGTCGAGACCACGCGGCTGTTGCCGGTGCAGGTCGAGGAAGCCCTCGGCGAGCTGGTGGCACTGGGATTGGCAAACTCCGACAGTTTCGCGGGCCTGCGGGCGCTGTTGCTGCCGGCGGACCGGCGTCGCACCGCATCAGCCCGGGGCCGACGGCGGGTGGCGCTGTTCGGCATGGCGGATTCGGGCCGCTGGTCCTGGGTGCGCCGCGCGGCACCCGCGCCGCGCGAGGCGGTCACCGAACACGTGGTCCGCACGCTGCTCAAGCGCTGGGGTGTCGTGTGCTGGCAGCTGACGCGTGTGGAACCGCGCTGGCTGCCGCCCTGGCGCGAACTGGTAGGGTGTCTGCGCCGGCTCGAAGCGCGCGGTGAAATCCGCGGCGGACGCTTCATTGCCGGACTGTCAGGTGAGCAGTACGCCCTGCCCGAAGCGGTCGGGGCGCTGCGCGAGATCCGTCGCAAGCCTGTAGGCGAACAGGATGTCTCCTTGTCGGCAGTTGATCCGCTCAACCTCACCGGTATTCTGACAGCCGGCCAGCGTCTGCCGGCGTTAAGGTCCAATCGGGTGCTGTATCGTGACGGCCTGCCGGTGGCCATGCTGGTCTCAGGTGAGGTCCGGTTTCTCGTTGAGATGGATGAGGCCGGGCGCTGGCAGGCGCAGAACGCCCTGATCCGTCGACAGCCCACGCCTGTGGCAACACTGGACGTACCTTCCGTCTGATAAATTGAGCTTTTCGCGAAGGAAAGATTCGAGTGCAGGTGCGTCACTGGATAGTCGGCGGAGTCTTGGTGTTGGCACTCGTGGGCGCCTACATTCTGGGCGTTCACGTGAGTATGCGACCGGCACCCGGGGCTGCGCCGCGCCCGGACCACACCTTCGCCGCAGGCGGTTCAGCCGCCAGCAGCACCTCGATTCAACAGAATCAGCCCGCGGCCAACCCGCCCGCGCCGGTGGCGGCCGCGGGCGACGCGGGATTTGGCTTCGCTAACGTCGAGGAGCTCGCGCGGCAGCGCTCGCAGCAGACCTACGAGGCCGGTTCGGCGAAACTGCCCACCGCCATTGCGCACCTGAGCTACGACCAGTACCAGTCCATCCGCTTCCGCCGTGCGGATGCGCTGTGGCGCAACCAGTCGCTCTATGAAGTGCAGTTCTTCCACCGCGGCTTCAATTTCGATCGGCGCGTGGCGATTTCCGAGGTGGTCGACGGCAGCGCTCGCCCGGTACCCTACAATCCGGCCTGGTTCGATTTCGGCAAGGTTGTCCGCCAGCCGGGCAAACTGCCGCGGGACCTGGGCTACGCGGGCTTCCGGATCCACTATCCCCTGCACACGCCCGGGTATAAGGATGAGGTGATCGTGTTCCTCGGCGCCTCCTTCTTCAGGGTGCTGGGACGCAACCAGGAATATGGTCTCACGGCCCGCGGGCTGGCCATCAACACTGCGTCCAAGGGGGGCGAGGAGTTTCCCTGGTTCACCGATTTCTGGCTGGTACGGCCGACCGATCCGGAGCAGCGCACGCTGACGCTGTACGCGCTCCTGGACAGCGAAAGCATCACCGGCGCCTATCAGTTCACGGTGCGGCCGGGCGGCATCACGCAGGTGGAAGTCACCAACACCCTGTATCCGCGCCGGAACATCCAGAAGCTCGGCATTGCACCCCTGACCTCGATGTTCCTGTTCGGCGTGGATCCGTCGGGGCACCGCTTCGATGACTATCGTCCGCAGGTTCATGACAGCGATGGCTTCATGGCGCAGACCGGCACCGGGGAGTGGTTGTGGCGGCCGTTGAGCAATCCGCATGAGCTGCGCATCAACCGCTTCATGGACCAGCAGCCACGCGGCATCGGGCTGATCCAGCGCGATCGGGACTTCAGTCACTACCAGGACCCGGTCGCAAACTTCCAGCGCCGGCCCAGCTACTGGATCCAGCCGCTGGGTGACTGGGGCAAGGGCGGCGCGGAGCTCGTCGAGATTCCCACCGATGAGGCGATCCACGACAACATCGCGCTGTACTGGGTGCCCGATCAGCCCGTGACCGCCGGCAAGGAACTGCATTTCTCCTACCTGCTCTCCGCGCACTCGGATTCGCCCGCGTGGCCGCCGGGCGCCAAGGCGCTCGCGACCCGGATCACCGCGGCCACGCCGGATGAACAGCGCGATCTGTCGCGCAGCGATGTCCGGCGCGTGATCATTGATTTCGGCGGCGGTGATCTCGGGGGGCTCGACGCCTCGCAGCCGCTCAAGGCGCTGCTCACCGTCAATGGCGGAACGACCGAGAACGTGACGGTCGAACGTCTCGAGGAGAGCGGGCTGTGGCGCATCAGCTTCCTGGTCGTGCCGTCACATCCGCATGACACGGTCGACATGCACTGCTTCCTGCAGCTCTACGGGGAGTCGCTCTCGGAGACCTGGACCTACCAGCTCACCACATGATGGATACAACGACGCGCAGCCGCCGCCGGCTGCTGTTCTTTGGCATGACCTTCGGTTCGAGCATCCTCGCGAGTCTGCTGATGCTCGACATCCTGCGCGCCAACAGTCTCACGGTGCTGGAGGCGATGAGCCTGGTGCTGTTCTTTGGTCTGTTCACCTGGATCGCCGGCGCCTTCTGGACGGCGATCGCCGGATTCATCATCCGCCTCAAGGGTGGGGACTCCGGGGTGATCCAGGCCCATGATGCCGACGGCCTGGTCATCCACAGCCGCATTGCGCTGGTCATGCCGGTGTACAACGAGGACCCGCGGCGCACGACGGCGGGCCTCGATGCCATCTGGACGTCCCTGTCGGCACAGACCGAGAGCGCGGCGTTCGACCTGTTCATCCTGTCCGATACCCGCAAGAGCGACATCGCAGTGGCGGAGGAGGCGGCCTGGCGCAGCCTCGTTGCCAAGCATGGCGGCCAGGGGCGGATCTTCTACCGCCGCCGCGCGCAGAACACGAGCCGCAAATCCGGCAACATCGCCGACTTCGTGCGCAACTGGGGCGCGGCGTACACGCACATGATCGTGCTTGATGCGGACAGTGTGATGTCCGGCAAGACGCTCGTGACCCTGGCGCGGCTGATGGATGCGCATCCGGACGTCGGCATCATCCAGACCGCGCCGCTGCCCGTGGGCCGCGAGACGCTGTTTGCACGCATGGTGCAGTTCGGCGCCCGTCTCAACGGGCCGATGCTCTCCAGCGGCCTGGCCTTCTGGCAGTTGGGAGAGGCCAACTACTGGGGCCACAACGCCATCATCCGGCTGCAGGCGTTTGCCGGATATTGCGATCTGCCACGACTGCCGGGCAAGGCGCCGCTGGGCGGGGAGATCCTCAGTCACGACTTCGTCGAAGCCGCGTTCATGCGCCGCGCCGGCTACAAGGTGTGGCTGGTTCCGGATCTCATGGGCAGCTGGGAAGAGGTGCCTTCCAATATCATCGATTTTGCCGCGCGCGACCGGCGCTGGGCGCAGGGCAACCTGCAGCATATGAAAGTGCTGATCATGCCGCGGCTGCACTGGCTGAACCGCCTGCACATGATCACCGGCATCCTGTCGTATTCCACCTCGCCGATGTGGTTCGCGGTGCTGGTGCTGAGCTCGATCATCACCTGCCAGGAGGCGATCCAGGGATATCAGTACTTCGAATCCGGTACGCACACCCTGTTCCCGGTGTGGCCCGAATACCGGGACGGGGAGATCGCCGCGCTGCTGCTGGCGACCATCGTGGTGCTGCTGCTGCCGAAGGTGCTCGGCGCCACGCTCGCGCTGATGCACGGGGCGCGCCGCCGCGCCTTCGGCGGCGGACCACGGCTGCTCATCAGCCTGCTGCTGGAGCAGATCTTCAGCATGCTGCTGGCGCCGCCGATGATGGTGTTTCACACCACTTTCGTACTGACCACCCTGGCCGGGAAGCCCGTCACCTGGAATGCCCAGGATCGCGGCGATCGCGGCGTGACCTTCGGTGATGCCCTCGCGCGCCATCGCTGGCAGATCCTGCTGGGCATCATCTGGGGCGCCGTGATCCTGACGTTCGCGCCACGCTTCATCTGGTGGATGATGCCGGTGCTCGCCGGGCTGCTGCTCTCGGCCTTCCTGACCATGATTTCCAGTCGCGCGGATGTGGGTCTGGCGCTGCGCCGCATGGGACTGCTGCTGACGCCGGAGGAAACCTCACCGCCGCCGGAGCTGGCGCTGATGCAGCGCGCGCTTGCCAGGCAGGCCGCCGCCAGCTTGCCGCTGGCCAGCGAGCTGGCACTGGTGGTCCGGGGCGATACGCTGCAGACGCCGACGCTGGCGCCGCTGCGCATGGAGCCTTCGAAGGTCTAGTCCTCCAGGCCGTCGAAGAACTCGACGACGCCGGTTTCGAGGTTGTATTCGGCGCCAACGATGAGCAGGCCAGCGTTCTGGATCAACTGCTCGAGCAGTTCCGAGCCGTGCCGCAGGTGATCGGCCGACATGCGGATGTTCGCGCGCACCGCGTGCTGCAGCAGTACCTCCGGATCGTTGGCGAGGGACGTGGACAGCAGCGGCTGCACCGACGGGCGCACGCGGTTGACGATGCTGCGCAGGTTCGGTGATTGCTCCCGGGAGTTGCGGCCCAGCTCCTCGAGGGTGGCGATGATGGCGCCGCAGCTGGAATGGCCCAGCACGACCACCAGCCGGGTGCCATAGCGTTCGGCCGCGAACTCGACACTACCGATCTGCGACGGGGCGACGATGTTGCCGGCGACGCGGATCACGAACAGATCCCCCAGGCCCTGGCCAAAGACGATTTCGGCCGGCACCCGGGAATCGGAACAGCCGAGGATGATGGCGAACGGGAACTGCTGCGCGGCCAGTTCAATGCGGCGCCGGGCGCCGGTGGCACCCGCGCCGTCATGGGCGTCGGAGACGTAGCGTGCGTTGCCGTCGCGCAGTCGCTGCAGTGCTTCTTGTGCTGGAATCATGAAACGCAGTGTCCTAGTGCGCCCGGATACTGTCAATTCGACGGGCGCGGACGGTACTGTCAGAATCGCGCACCTTCGCAATTTATGCGCATTTGCCGGACCAGGATGCTTTCAATGCATGTGAACCGTTTTGCCCCTGTCCGGCTGCTGCTGCTGATCCTCGCACTGGCCGCGGGCACCGCTGGCGTTCCGCTCGCCCGCGCCGCTGATGCTGCGGACAGCCAGGCGCCCATTCCCCCCAATCTCGGCAATGCGGTCGTGAAGGTGTTCGCGACGCTGCGGCTGCCGGATCCGTACCGGCCCTGGACCAAGCAGGCACCGCAGGACATCACGGCCTCCGGGGTCGTCATCGAGGGACACCGCATCCTGACGAACGCCCATGCCGTGCTCTATGCCAGCCAGGTGCAGATCCAGGGCACCGGTGCCGGTGACAAGCTCTCGGCGACCGTCGAGGCGGTGGCCCCGGGCATTGATCTGGCGGTGCTGAAGCTCGACGACGACAGTTTCTTTGCCACGCACGCACCCATCGTGCGCGCCGGCGCCCTGCCGCAGATCAAGGATGCGGTGCTCGCGTACGGATTTCCGACCGGCGGTACCTCGCTGTCGATCACCAAGGGCATCGTCTCGCGCATCGAGTTCGTGGCCTACAACTATCCGACCTCGGGCCTGCGGATCCAGATCGACGCGGCCATCAATGCCGGCAACAGCGGTGGCCCGGCGATTGCCGGTGACAAGATGATCGGACTCGCCTTCAGCCGCCTGGGTGATGCGCAGAACATCGGCTACATCATTCCCAACGAGGAGATCGAACTGTTCCTGAATGACATTGCCGATGGCCACTACGATGGCAAGCCGGCGTTCTTCGATGATCTGCAGACGCTGGAGAACCCGGCGCTGCGCAGCTTCCTGAAGCTGGACAAATCCGTGTCCGGCATCATCGTGCACCAGCCCTACGATGATTCGGCGGCCTATCCGCTCAAGCAGTGGGATGTCATCACGCGCATCGGCGACACGCCCGTGGATGATCAGGGCATGGTGAACGTGACACCCGACCTGCGCGTCAACTTCCGCTACATGGTGCAGAAAATCAGCCGCGACAATCACGTACCGATGACCATCGTACGTGCCGGCAGGACGCTCAGCATCTCCCTGCCGCTGATCGCCGAAAGGCCGCAGCTGGTGCCGGACGTGCGGGGCGAGTACCCCTCGTACTTCATCTACGGGCCGCTGGTGTTCTCGCGCGCGAATGCGCTGTTCACCTCTTTCCTGAACAACAACGCGACCGTGATGGGCCTGTTCGGTTTCATGGGCAGTCCGCTGGTGACCGAGCGCGGCGCCATGCCGTCGGCGGAGCACCAGGAACTGGTGGTGGTGGCCTCGCCGTTCTTCCCGAGTCGCCTGGCTGAAGGCTATTCGAATCCGACCGCGATGGTGGTCGCGACGGTCAACGGCGTGCACATCCGCAGCCTCTCGCAGCTGGTGGGCGTGCTGCGGGATCTGAAGGATGAAAACGTGGTGTTCGAGTTCGCGGGCCGCAATGGCGAATCGCTGGTCTTTCCGCGTGAGCAGATGGTTGCCGCAACCGAGGGGATCCTCACCGACAACGGGGTGCGCGCCCAGGGATCCGCGGACATGCTGGCCGTGTGGCAGGGCAAGGAGAAGGGGCCAAAATGAAGCAGACCAACCGGGCGGTGACGACCGCGCGCCTCACGCAGATGAAGGCGCAGGGTCAGAAAATCGCGGTGCTGACCGCCTACGACTACAGCTTCGCGCGCATCCTCGATGCGGCGGGCCTGGACGTGCTGCTGGTGGGCGACAGCGCCTCCAACGTCATGCACGGCCATGAGACCACGCTGCCGATCACGCTCGATCAGATGATCGATCATGCCACCGCTGTGGTGCGTGCCGTGTCGCGGGCGCTGGTGGTGGTGGACATGCCGTTCGGCAGCTACCAGGGCGACAGCCAGCTCGCTTTGAGCAGTGCCGTGCGCATCATGAAGGAATCCGGCGCCCATGCCGTCAAGGTCGAGGGCGGCGCGATCATCGAGGAGAGCATCCGCCGCATCCTCTCGGCCGGAATCCCCGTGATGGGGCACCTGGGGCTCACGCCGCAGTCGATCTACAAGTTCGGTACCTACGTCGCCCGCGCCACGGCACAGGACGAGGCCGAACAGCTGGTGCGCGATGCGCAGCTGCTGCAGGACCTGGGATGCTTCGCGATGGTGCTGGAGAAGATTCCCGCGCAGGTGGGCGAGCGGGTCTCCAAGATGCTGACGATTCCGACCATCGGCATCGGCGCCGGGTCCCACACCGATGGCCAGGTGCTGGTTACGCAGGACATGCTCGGCATCAACAAGGAATTCTCGCCACGCTTCCTGCGTCGCTACGCACAGCTGTACGACGTGATGACGCAGGCGTTTCAACAGTACACGGCGGATGTGAAGGCGGGATCATTCCCGTCGGATGACGAGAGCTACTGAGTGCGCTGTCAGGATTCGCTGATTGACCTGTGCCGCACTCATGAGGTTACCTCGCTTAAAGAACCGCGGTGCGCCCCTGCCGAGAGGGGGTCACGACAAGCGCGCACCGCGTTGCTAGCAACCTTGCGATTTCAAATCGCTCGCGTCCGTTGACGCTCGGGATTCTTATTGCAAGCGGAATGCCAACTGCGCAATGCCGATGCGATACTCGTAAGTGACTGATTGTTCGTGAACGTGAGCAGGGCGGTTCGGTTCCAGGCAACGAAGTTGCACCGATTTGGGACAAGCTCTGCACACACACTGCGCAACGCCGGAATGAGGAAGAACTGATGCGTAGACGAGAGATGATGCAGCGGGCCGCCGCGGCGCTGTGCGCCGCCGGCATACCGTTCGGGCCCCTGGTCGAGTCCGCTTTCGCGGCCCCCGCAGCTTCCGGCCCGAGGCGGCTCGGCAAGCCGGAGCCCTTCGACTACGCAAAGCTCAAGGGCCAGGCGCGGCAGCTGAGCACTGCCGCCTACAAGCCGCGGCCGGATGCGCTGCCGCCGGCCATTGCGGCCCTCAACTGGGACCGCTGGCAGTCGATCCGCTTCCGCAACGAGGAGTCGCTGTGGGCGGATGATCACCTGCGCTACCAGGTGCGCTTCTTCCACCTGGGCTTCACGATCAAGAAGCCGGTGCGCATGTATCTCATCGAAAACGGACAGGTCCAGGAGCTGGGCTTTGACCGCAACATGTTCGACTACAGCAGCAGCGGACTGAAGCCCGCCGATGTGCCCGAGACACTGGGCTTCGCCGGCTTCCGGCTCAATTTCCACACCGACTGGATCCGCGACATGGCTGCCTTCCAGGGCGCCTCGTACTTCCGGGCGGTGGATGGCGACATGCAGTACGGCATGTCCCAGCGCGGCCTGGCTGTGAACACCGGCATGCCGTATCCGGAGGAGTGGCCGGAGTTCATCGCCTACTACCTCGAGCGGCCGGCCAAGGATTCGAGCCTGCTTACCGTGTATGGCCTGCTGGATTCACCCAGCGTCACGGGTGCCTACCGATTCGTGATCGAAGCGGCCGACACGCTGGTCATGGACGTGGATGCGGCGCTGTACCCACGCAAGCAGATCGAGCGCATCGGCATCGCGCCCGGCACCAGCATGTTCCTGTACGGCGAGAACGACCGCCGCGTGGCCTTTGACTGGCGCCCGCAGATCCACGACTCGGATGGCCTGCAGATCTGGACCGGCGCCGGGGAGTGGATCTGGCGGCCGCTGATGAATCCGCCGGTCGTGCGCACCAACAGCTTCATGGACAACAGTCCGCGTGGCTTCGGTTTGGTGCAGCGCGAGCGCAAGTTCAGTCAATACGAAGATGACGGCGTGTTTTATGACAGGCGCCCGACGGTGTGGGTGGAGCCGCGCGGCCACTGGGGGGCCGGCCAGGTCATGCTGGTTGAAATTCCGACGGTCGATGAAACCTTCGACAACATCGTGGCGTTCTGGAATCCGGCCGAAAAGCCGCAGAAGGGCCAGGAACTGCTGTTCGGCTACAAACTGTACTGGTGCCGGGAGCTGCCGGTGTCCAGCGGACTGGCCACGGCGCATGCCACGCGCACCGGCATCGGCGGCATCGTCGGTCAGAAGCGCCAGTACTTCTCCTGGCGCTTTGTCGTGGACTTTGCCGGAGGTGATATTCCGCTGCTCAGTGATCACGCCAATGTGATGGCCATGATTTCGGCCTCGCGGGGGACCGTGGAGATCGCCTCGGCGCGGCCGCTGCGCGAGATCAATGGCTGGCGTGCGATGTTCGATCTGCGTTTAACAGATGACAGCGTCGAGCCGATCAACCTGCGACTGTTCCTGCAGCAAAACGGCCAGCCGCTCACCGAGACCTGGCTCTACCAGTACACACCGCCGCCGGAGAGCGAACGCGATCTGCAACCCGTCGAACGTCATCTGCTTCAGTCGCACAAGTCGTAAAAAGAGCGATAATTGCGTGGCGGATACCGCACTGGTGGTGTGCGGTCCGTCACGACGCTGCACCAAATCCCGGCGCTGCGTGGGTGGGGCGTGTTAGAAAACCTCGACCGTTGAAAGAGTCTGCATTGGCACGCATGTTGCTGCACACTCACGCAGAGGTAATGCCATGACTGCGACGACTGATCCGGATCTGCCTCGCGATGCGCACGCGCTGTCGCGCAATGAAGTCATTGATGCCGTCGCGCGCGTCGTCGCCCGACAGGGCCCGGGCGCGCTGCGCTGGGCCGCGATCGTCAAGGAAGCCGGCAGTCCCAGCGTGTCACAGGCCTGGGAGTGGTACCCGGACCTGCAGGCGCTGCTGGATGAGTGCTATTCGCGTACCGCGCAGGGTCTGGAGGAGAGCCTGCTGGTCGGGGAGACGGCCCCCGGCACGGCGCTGGAAAAACTCGCAGCATTCCTGGTCGCGGCGCTCGACATCCGTCGTGAGCGCGGTTCGTTCCTGTCGTTTCGCGTGAGTGATGATCTGCCGGAGCGTCAACGGCGACGCCTGCGCGAACGCGAGCTGATGCTGCTGACGCGGCTGAAACGGATCCTGATGAAAGGGCAGCAGGACAGCTCACTCGCGCTGCGCCATGTCGACTCCGCATGCGCCATGATTTTCGCCTGCCTGGAAGTGCCGGCGACGGCCGGTGTCGGTCCGGAACAGCGCATGTGGGACGGTGAACTCATCGAGCTGCTGCTGGCCGCGCTTGCCGAACCGCATGCGCCGGAGTCGGTGCTGCGCCGGGAGATCGAAGTCGCGCACGGCAATTGCCGCTGCGGCACGGTCTGCTACGAAATCGACGGTCCGTTCGATGTTATGTCTCATTGCCACTGCTCGATCTGCCGCATGCAGCAGGGCAGCGCATTCGCAACCTACGTGTCCGTGCCGATGACGCGCTTCCGCTGGAGCGCGGG
>Ga0302317_10000287_pt1 | contig 46193 bp, 43 predicted proteins | sample III_Palsa_N3_3_FD_200450 | JGI IMG/M metagenome (GOLD analysis project Ga0302317, IMG submission 200450) | Peat permafrost microbial communities from Stordalen Mire near Abisko, Sweden - III_Palsa_N3_3 | ecosystem: Environmental > Terrestrial > Soil > Palsa > Peat permafrost | place: Sweden...
TCTCCTGACGGGTATCTCCGAAGCCCTCCATTTTTCTGATTTGCTCCAGGTAAACGAGCAGCTTCGGCGAAGCCTGAATTTCAAATGTCTGCTTCGGTTGTGGATCTCGGGGCCTTCCCATGCACATTAGTTTAGCAGGCCGGTTTTAACCCGGTAAAAACCTGTTATATTTCGACGCGAACCATGCGGGGCCCTAAGCCCCGTCTGTTTTGGGATGATAGAGATCGGTGTAGGGGAAGTGCGGACTACCGCCCCAATGCTTATCTCAAGCTGTTATCAAGCTCTGGCTCGCGGCAACGAGCGGAAGTGCTGGACGACAGACTCAAGTACGCCGAACCGGAAGCGGGTGTAGTGTCTTACGAGCACTACCTTCATACGCCCCGGAGTGGACATGCTTGGCATGGTTCCTTCTCCTTACTGAATTGACAGGTCTAAGCCTGTCGCTCCGAACGCACCCAATGCGCGCCGCGTCGTTCAGCGCTCATGGGATGGCTTGCCCGTAAGAAAAAGGAGCGGTAGCCGCGGCCGGAGTTTACCCATATTTAGTGTCCTGAGCTTCCCGTCGCCACAACATGCTGCGTCTAATTGCTACGTCTACGGTTAAGCCTTTCGCGAGGATTCGAGAGTGAAATACATCATCAGTACTCAACCGCCCGAGCAGCCGACCTACACGATTCCGCAGGAGAGAGGGCCGGATATACGCAGCTCGGATAAGCAGGCCGCTCTCGCTCGTGCGTTCTCAAGCGAGGCCGAGGCTCACGCCTATATGGCCGAGAAACTTGGCGATCCCAAGGGCCTTCAGAACGAAATCATCGGCGTCGAGCACATGTACACGTACGAGACAATCTCGACCGTCGAAGGCGATGATCTACCCTCGAATCGCTACGGAACGATTGAGGCGATCGGCGAGCGATTCGGTGACAAGGTGCGGATCGTTGATGCGCCCCCGGCAAGCGTCGATACGAAGGACTTCTGCCCCGATTGGCCGGGATTCGCGCGGAAGGGGTTCACGCCGTAGCTAGCGCGCCGTATACCTCTACCATCCTGAGCGGCGCCGCTTGCCGCTGCCAGCGTGATGACCCGCCAGGCTGCGCTGTATACCGCGTTCGACAGTTACCCAAGACAGGCTGTTCTGCGGATTCCACACCTTCTTGAGTTGTGCCCAGGCGAATGCGGAGGACACCCGCGTCGAGTCCGTGAGGTAGTCAACCTGCCCTTGGACGTCGTGAATCCAGCCCCTCACCCTCTTGATGGGCACCGTGAGATCGCGCGCGATGCGCTCTGGCTCGCCGCGCCGAGGCTTCCCGTTAGGTTCGATGATGAGCATTTGCAGTGCTCTAGCCTTGAGCATCGCGTCGCGGCGAATCTGCCCAACGCGCGCGAGCCTTTCAATCTCTGCACGCTGCGCCGCGTAGTCGGGACCGAATTGCTCAGCGAACCGGAAGCCCACGGGCCTTCACCTTTCGCCGCTTCGCCTTGGGTGTGGTAGTCGGCTCCGAATTCCCGCGCTCGCAGTGGTCCACAACTTCTGCCCATCGAATCAACGCGCTTCGACGCTCATCGAAGTACGCGTGGCGATCGTAAGTGCCCTCCACGCCCTTGAGCGCGTGGTTAAGGCATTTCTCCGCAACATGTGGGGAGACACCGAGCGCCGACAGTTGAGTTCGCGCCGTGCGCCTGAAGTCGTGAATGGTGAAGCGCTCAACACCGGGCATTTTCTGGCGGACCTTCGAGAGCGCCACGCCCAACGTGCTCTCATTGATGTGCGGCAACATGCGCTCCTGCATCTTTCGAGCGGGCAGCAGATAGTCGCTGCCTTCGCCAAGCCGCACTAGCTCACGCAGCGCCTCGACCGCCGAGGGTGGCAATGGAATGTCGATGCCCACGTTAGTCTTCGTACGCTCCGCGGGCAGCGCCCACACGGCCTTGTCGAGATCGAACTCGGCAACTTTCGCGTTAGTTAGCTCGCTCTTGCGCACCGCGAGCAGCAGCAGCAACTTGAATGTGTGGAAATTCTCGACCGAGAAGCCCGGCGTTTTGCGCATCGCCTCAAAGAGCTTCGTTACCTCATCGCGACTCAGCGCACGAGTGCGGGCTTCCTCTGAGCCGCCCGCATCACTGAGATCGAAGGTAGCGGCGGGGTTGCCGTTGACCCATCGCCGCTTCATCGCGTAGTTGAACATGCGCCGCGTCCAGCGCAGCACGTCGTTTGCTATCGTGGGTGCACCGCGCGCCACGACGCCCTTAAGCATCTTGTCGATATGATCGGGCGTCACTTCCGCGAGCGCACGCTTGCCGAGGTTCGGGCGGATGTCCTTCTCGATCCGCGCGCGCACGATGCCGGGATGCTTCCAACCCTTGCGCCCCGGCGCCGGGAGGATGTTGTGTTTGAAATATTCATCCGCCAGCTGCCCGACCGTGCGCACGCTGCGCGCAGCCTCGATCTTGGCGACCGCCTCCCGTTTGCGCTCGCGCTTCTCCGCAGCCACATCGTGGCCGAGGGTGATGCGCGCCCGATGTTCCTTTGCTGTCGTCCGCGCCTGAGATAGAGACTTGTCTTTGAGGCTGCCCAGGACAACCACACGTGGCTCGCCACCAATGCGGTAGCGCAGCCGCCATACCGGTGTCTTGGCGCCCTCGCGGAGCCTCAGAGTGAGGCCGTCGCCGTCGGTTATCTCGAACGGCTTCCCGGACTTCAGCAGGCCGCGGATTGCGGGATCAGTCAGATCGCCCATCGCCTCATGCCCTCGTGTGTACCCCGGATTTAGACCCCCAGTGCATGCGGGGACGCAGTGGGGGACACACGAATTATGCGCCTACGGGGTTTTTGGCGATACGGGATGAGACGACGAAATTAGGTCTATTGCAGGATTCCGGGGATTATCTAGGGTTTTATTCGTCTCACCCCGGATTACGACAAATCACTCGGCGTTCTGCACCTGCTCGCGCATCTGCTCGATGAGCACCTTCATCTCCACCGCGCTGCGCGTGGTCTCGAGGTCCTGCGACTTGGAGGACAGGGTGTTGGCCTCGCGGTTGAGTTCCTGCATGAGGAAGTCCAGCCGCCTGCCTGCCGCCTCGGTACCCGCGATCACGCGGCGCACCTCCTCGATGTGCCCAGTCAGCCGCTCGAGCTCCTCGTCCACGTCCAGCCGCTGCAGCAGTATGGCGAGCTCCTGTTCCAGGCGCTCCGGATCGGGGCTGGCGGTAATCTCCGCGAGCCGCTCGTTCAGGCGCGTGCGCATGCGCGCCTGCACCTCCGGCAGTCGCGCGCGCACGCCCGCGACCAGGGCTTCGAGCGACGTGCAGCGCTCCGCGAGAAGCTCGCGCAGGCGCACGCCCTCGCGGGCCCGCGTCGCCACGAGTTCCTCCAGCGTCTGGGCGAACAGCGCCTGGGCGGCCTGCTGCAGCTCATCCCCGGCGCCAGACTCCTCGCGCAGCACGCCCGGCCAGCGCAGCACGTCGAGTGCGTTCACCGTCGCCGGCACCTGCAGGGCGCGGTTGACCACGTGCACCGCCCCGAGCACGCGCTCGAGTCCGGCGGCGTCGATGTCGAGCACTCCCGCGGTGCCCTGGGGCCTGCGGTAGCTGATGGAGCAGTCGACCTTGCCCCGGCGCAGCTGCTTGGTGAGGCGCGCGCGCAGCTCACCCTCGGTGGCGCGCAGCTCATCGGGCAGGCGGAAGCCAACCTCGAGGAAGCGGTGGTTGACGCTGCGCAGCTCGCATATGAGCGTGCCCCAGCTCCCGCTGGTCTCGCGGCGCGCGAAGCCGGTCATGCTCGCGATCATGTGTGCAGGTCCGTCAGGCCCAAGGTGCGCAACAACGCCGCTGGCGCGCCTGCGTAAGGCTCGCGCTGCTACGCGGCTCCGCCGCACTGGTGATATAAGGTGCGGCTAAGTCTAACAGATGCATGGATTTGTTCTTGCGGGTCGAGAGTGCCGAAGTCAGCCTGCTGGGCGGGCGCGAGGAGAACCAGGACCGCGTGAGCACGGCCGTCGCCGAGCACGCCGCGCTCCTGGTCGTGGTGGATGGCATGGGCGGCCACGCCGATGGCGCGCGCGCCGCGCAGGTGACGCAGCAGGTCATCACCGAGAGCTTCTGGCATACGCCGCAGCCGTTGTTCGATCCGCCGGGGTTCCTGCACCTGGCGCTCGGCCGGGCGCACGAGGAAGTGGTGAAGCTCGGCGCGCAGCTGCCGCTCGAGCAGCGCCCGCGCGCGACCTGCGCGGTGTGCCTGGTGCAGCAGCGCGCCACCTGGTGGGCGCACGTCGGCGACAGCCGCATCTACCACCTGCGTGGCGGCGCGCTGCTCACGCGCAGCCGCGACCACAGCCACGTGGAACTGCTGTTGCGTGAGGGACTGATCAACGCCGAGCAGGCCCACACGCACCCGATGCGCAACTACGTCGAGTGCTGTCTCGGCGGGGATCCCATCCTGCCGGAGATGTCGCTCGCGCGGCGCCGCCCGGTCGAGCCCAACGACGTGCTGCTGGTATGCACCGATGGCCTGTGGGGCGTGCTCAAGGATGAGGAGATCGTGACCGAGATGAGCGGCGCGGGTGCGCTGCGCGAGAAGCTGCAGCCGCTCGCCGAGCGCGCCGTGAAGCGCGCCGGCAACGGCAGCGACAACACCTCCGCGGCGGTGCTGCGCTGGCTGGGAGACTGACGAGCACATGACAAGACCCTCAGGACGCGCCGCAGACGAACTGCGGCCCGTGCGCTTCTCGCGCCGCCACACCAAGCACGCCGAAGGCTCGGTGCTGGTCGAATTCGGCGACACGCAGGTGCTGTGCACGGCGAGCGTCGAGGACTCCGTGCCGCCCTTCCTGCGCGGCAAGGGCCAGGGCTGGATCACCGCCGAGTACGGCATGCTGCCGCGCGCCACCCACACGCGCACCGCGCGCGAGGCTGCGCGCGGCAAGCAAAGTGGCCGCACCCAGGAGATCCAGCGCCTCATCGGCCGCTCGCTGCGCGCGGTGGCGGACCTGAAGGCCCTCGGCGAGCGCACCATCACTCTCGACTGCGACGTGCTGCAGGCGGACGGCGGCACCCGCACCGCCTCGATCACCGGTGGCTTCGTGGCGCTCGCGGAGGCCTGCGAACAGCTGCTGCGGCGGCGCCTGATTCCGGCGAGTCCCCTGCACGGGCAGGTGGCGGCGGTGTCGGTCGGCATCTGCGGGGGCGTGCCGGTGCTCGACCTCGACTACGACGAGGATTCCCAGGCCGAGACCGATATGAATATCGTCATGAACAACGGCGGCGGCTTCGTCGAGGTACAGGGAACCGCCGAGGGGCACGCCTTCCGCCGCCACGAGCTCGATGCCCTCTTGAACCTGGCCGCCGAGGGCATCGGCGCGCTCTTCTCACTGCAGGCGCAGGTACTGAAGCGGCCGTGAAGCCCCTGGTGCTGGCGAGCGGCAATCCCGGGAAGCTGCGCGAGCTGGCAGCGCTTCTCGCGCCGCTGAAGCTTGAGCTCATCCCCCAGGCAGACCTCGGCATCGAGTCGGTGCCCGAGACCGGCTTTACCTTCCTCGCCAACGCCGTGCTCAAGGCGCGCCACGCCGCCGCGCGCTCGGGACTGGCGGCACTGGCGGATGACTCGGGACTGGAAGTGGATGCGCTCGGCGGCCGTCCCGGGGTGTGGTCGGCGCGCTTCGCCGGGGAGGGCGCGAGCGATGAGGCTAACCTCAGGCGCCTGCTCGAGGAACTCGATGGCGTGCCGGACGCGGTGCGCCAGGCGCGCTACCAGTGTGTGATTGCCTGCGTGCACGCAGCCTCCGATCCCGCGCCGCTCATCGCCAGCGGCACCTGGGAGGGCCGCATCGTGCACGAACCCAGAGGTGAGGGCGGCTTTGGCTACGACCCGGTGTTCGTGCCCACCGGCGAGCAGCGCACGGCCGCTGAGCTGCCCGCCGCGGTCAAGAACGCCAGCAGCCATCGCGCCCAGGCGCTGATCGCCCTCGTCGCGGGACTCGCGAGCGAAGGCTATATTCCCGCCCCATGAAACGCGGCCGGCTGTTCGTGATCACCGCCCCCTCGGGCGCCGGCAAGACCTCGCTCGTGAATGCCCTGCTCGGCAGCGAGCCGAACCTGCGCCTGTCGGTCTCGCACACCACGCGGCCGCGGCGCCCCACCGAGAGCGACAGCCGCGAGTACCACTTCGTCAGCGTGCCGCAGTTTCAGGCCCTCATCGCTGAGGGGCAGTTCCTCGAGCACGCGCGTGTCTTCGACAACTTCTACGGCACCTCGGGCGCCTTCGTCGCAGCGCAGCTGCACGCAGGCCACGACGTGCTGCTCGAGATCGACTGGAGCGGCGCGCGCCAGGTGCGCGCCGCACTGCCGGCGTGCGTGAGCATCTTCATTCTGCCGCCCTCGCGCGCGGCTCTCGCCGAGCGCCTGGCCAAGCGCGCCACGGACTCCCCGCAGGTGATTGCGCGCCGCCTGCACGATGCGGCCGCCGACATGTCGCACTACGGTGAGTTCGACTACGTGATCGTGAACGATGACTTCGAGCACGCGCTCGGGGACCTGCGCCGCATCCTCGCCGGCGCGGGCGAGGAGCTGAAGAGCCACCGCCCCGAGCTTAAGCCGCTGCTGGCGGAACTTCTGGCGAGCCCCTAGCAGCGCGCTGGCGCGCATCGCATGCTGCACGAAGACACCCTGATCGCAACCCTCGCCGTCAGTCTGGGCTTCGCGTTCCTGTTCGGTCTTGCCGCGGTACGCCTGCGCCTGCCACCGCTCGTCGGCTACATGGTGGCCGGCATCGCGCTCAGCCCCTATACGCCCGGTTTCGTCGCCGACGCGCACCTCGCGCCGCAGCTGGCTGAGATCGGGGTGATGCTGCTGATGTTCGGGGTCGGCACGCACTTTTCGCTGCGCGACCTGATGGCGGTGAAGGGCATCGCGATCCCGGGCGCCCTGGCGCAGATCCTGGTCGCGACCGGGCTCGGCATGGCGGCGGCGCATTTCTGGGGCTGGTCGCCCGGCGCCGGCTTCATCTTTGGGCTGGCGCTCTCGGTCGCCAGCACCGTGGTGCTGCTGCGGGCGCTCGAGCAGCAGGGGACGCTCGCCACCGAAGACGGTCGCATCGCCGTCGGCTGGCTGGTGGTCGAGGATCTGATCATGGTCCTGGCGCTGGTGCTGCTGCCGGCGCTCGCGGGGGTGCTCGGCGGGGAGTCACCGGCGGGCCTGGCGGACGCGAACCTCTGGCGCACGCTCGGCATCACGCTCGGCAAGGTGGCGCTCTTCGTGGCGCTCATGCTCGTCGTCGGCACGCGCGTCTTCCCGTGGATTCTCAGGCGCGTAGTGCGCACCAAGTCGCGCGAGCTGTTCACGCTCGCGGCCGTGGCGCTCGCCCTCGGCGTGGCCTTCGGCTCGGCGAAGCTGTTTGACGTGTCGGTGGCGCTCGGGGCTTTTTTCGCCGGCATGGTGATCAGCGGCTCGGACCATCGCCACAGCGCAGAAACCTACCTGCAGCCGCTGCAGGACACCTTCGCGGCGCTGTTCTTCGTCGCGGTGGGCATGCTGTTCGAGCCCGGCGTCCTCATCCGTCACCCGCTCGAGGTGCTGGAGGTGGTGGCCATCATCGTCGTCGGCAAATCACTCGCGGCGCTCGTGATCGTGCGCCTGCTCGGCCGGCCCCTCGCGACCGCCCTGGCCGTCGCCGCGGCGCTGGCGCAGATCGGCGAGTTCTCCTTCATCCTCGCCGTGATGGGCATCAGCCTGAAGCTGCTGCCCGCGGAGGGGCAGAACTACATCGTCGCCGGCGCGCTGCTCTCGATCGTGCTGAACCCGCTGGTGTTCGCCGTCCTCGGCCGCCTGCGCGGCCCTGCAGGCGCGCCAGGCGCCGCCCGGCCTGAGCATTAGGTCGCGTCCGCGTTCCTGAGGCCGTGTAGGACGCACGCGGGACTTGTTGCCGGCCGCGCGGGCGGGCACAGTGGCTCGCACGAGGGGCTCTGAGTGCGCTGCGCGCGCGCCTGCCGAAAACAACAAGTGACACGGACGGATCGAGATTGAGCATCTGCCGGCGCATCGGGATTGCGGTGTGTGCAATCGTCGCACTGCTGTGTGCGCTGCCGGCCGCGGCGGCGGTCGAGCGCCTGAACCTGGACCTCGAGCCCCTCATTCGCGCGGCGAGCCGGTCGCCGGCGCAGTTCGCCGTGCCCGTGCCGCACCGGGTTTCGGTGGCGAGCGCCGGCAGCTGGTCTGTCGCGCACGGGGTGGCCACCTGGAGCTACGCGGTGAGCGTACCCGGAGCCGTGTCGCTCTCCTTCCACGCCGCGCGCGCGGCACTGCCGGCCGGGGCCACGCTCCTGGTGCGCGGCGAGCGCACCACCACCAGCTACGGCGCGGGCGATATTCATCGCGGGCAGCTGTGGAGCCGCGTGCAGCCCGGGGCCGCCCTGCAATTCACCCTGAGCGTGCCCGCCGCGGCGCGCGCGCAGGCAGTCTTCGAGATCGCAAGCCTGCAGGTGGGTTACCGGGCCCTGGGTGCGGGCGTCGCCGATCATCCCTACTACCTTAAGCTGCAGGCCAGGTCCGCCACGACCAGCGGCAACAGCAGCTGCGTCGTCAACTACGAGTGCAAGGTGACTGCCGCCAACACGCCCCCGGCGGCCGCCACCGTGGCGCTCCTGGTGGCGAACCAGTTCCAGTGCACCGGCACCCTGATCAACGACGTGCCCGGCGACAACACTCCCTACGTCCTCAGCGCCCGCCACTGCATCACCGGCAACGTGGACGTGGCGGATGACCCGGTGGCGGCCGCCGAGGCGACCACGGTCTACTGGGATGCCACGAGTGCCTGCGGCGCGACACTCGGATCGATCTACGACCCGAGTATCCCGATGCAGGTTGGCGCGCAGACGATGGTGGAGCAACAGGACGCCTGGCTCATCCGCCTGGACGTGAACCCCGTGGTCTCGGATGCGCAGTTCGCAGGCTTCGATGCCAGCGGGGCTGCGGTTACCGGCGGCTATACCGTGCACCACGCGGAAGGCTTCGATAAGCAGTTCACCGCCTGGTTCGGCCAGGCCGCGAAGTCGAGTCTGGTGACAGGATTCGCGCCGTTCCTGGAGACCGTGAACCAGACGGGCAACATCGGCGCCGGGGCCTCCGGCAGCGCACTCTACGACCAGAACAATCACCTGGTGGGCGCCCTGACCTACGGGCGCGATACCAACGATGCCACCGGTTATCAGTCCTGCCCCGCCTCGAGTCCGCAGGCGCCCAATGGCAGCAACGGCGTCGCGGACTTCACCGCGCTCGCGGCGGTATGGAACTCGGCGAGTGACAACACCAGCGCCACCGGCACCACCACGATCAAGTCGGTCCTCGACCCGCGCAACACCGGCACGCTCACGGCCCCGAGCGCCCCCGCGGCCGCCGTCTCCCTCGGCGCCTCCGCCGCCGCGCAGGTGTACGGGGAACCGCTGACCCTCACCTGGAGCGCCTCGGGTGCGAGCCAGTGCACCCCGAGCGGCGGGCTTGCCGGGGATGGCTGGTCAGGGAGCCTCGCCGCGGCCGGCAACCTGACCCTCACGGAAAACTCCTCCGCCGCCACCACCACCTACCGGCTCACCTGCAGTTACCCGGGCTCCCGTACCGCGAGCGCCGCGGTCAGCGTCATCTGGGAGGGTCCGGCGCCGGTGGTCACGCTCACCGCGACGCCAGCGGCGGTGTGGACCACGCGCCCGGTCACGCTCGCCTGGACCTCCAACGTCACGCCCTGCTCGCTCTCGGGCGGCACGCTCGCGCTCACCGGCCTGCCCGGCAGCGGCTCGACCAGCACCAGCGCCACGGCGAGCGGCGATGTCACCTACACGCTCAGTTGCGGGAGTGCCGGCAACCTCGGGGTGACAGCGGCGCTCGTGCAGTACGCGACCCCGAGCGTGATCTTCGAAGCCAACGGCACCGATCGGCTCCTCGGGGAGAGCTTCCTGCTGCAGTGGCAGAGCTTCGCGGACACCTGTGTGGCACTGGGCGGCACTGCCGGGGACGGCTGGGCGGGCAACACCTTCAGCGGCGGCGCCGCCACGGGCACCTTCGCGCCCTACGTGACGGTCGCCGGCACTTACACCTATACGCTCAGCTGCTCCGCGGGGAGCCTCTCGCTGCAGCAGAGCGTCGTGGTCACTTTCGAGAACAATGCCCCCTTCGTCACAGCGGCGCTGAACGCGAACTCGGTGGCCTACAGCAATTCCCCGGCCGACTACCTGAGCCTCAGCTGGAACTCGAACCTCTCCTCCTGCACCACCGCCGCAAAGCCTGCGTTCATCACCTACCTGACGAACGATCCGCTCGGCACGAGCAGCGCGGCGCAGGGCTCGCAGACCCTGGCGCCGCAGGAGTCCGGCAGCTTCACGATCATCGTCACCTGCACCTCGCAGAATCTGCAGACGAGCACCAGCAGCACGCCGCTGAGCATCACCGTGACACCGCCGGCGCCCCCGACCGCGAGCCTCACCCTCAACCCCTCCGCCGTGGTGGCCGGTGAGACCTTCAGCGTCTCCTGGACTTCGAGCGGCGCGACCGAGTGCAGCCGCGCCGGCGGGCTGCCCGGGGACAGCTGGGCCAGCCCCGGGGCGGCACCCGCCGGCACCCTCAGCGAGGTGGCCGCGCAGGGTCAGTTCACTTTCGGACTGACCTGCTACAGCATCGACCCTGCAACCGCGCCGGTGAGCATCAACACCCCGCTCACCATCGGCACGCTCTCCGAGACGCTCTCCAGCAACGTGACCAGTCTGAGCACCGGCGACGCCTTCACCATTTCCTGGTCCGCGCCTGGGGCAACGCAGTGCACCGCCAGCGGCGGCGGCGCAAACGGGGTGCCCTGGAGCGGCTCGCTCGACGCCTCAGGTTCGGTGAGCCAGACCGCGACCACCGCCGGCTCCTTCGATTACAGCCTCACCTGCGGCATCAATAACGATGAGGTCACCCAGGACGTCACCATCAAGGTCACGGCCCCGACGACCCCGAGCACGGGCGGCGGCGGCGGCGGGGGCGGAAGCCTCGGGCTCCTGGAACTGGCAGCCCTCGTGAGGCTGCTGGCGCGCCGCCGGCGGGTGAGGTTCCGGGCCTGAGATCCCGCGCCGCCGCGTCGTGAGCGCGGGCCCAGGACCACCGCACCGATAGCCACCGACCTCGTTTCAGGGCCGCAAGCTGCGCCTTCAGGCCCTATACGCCGGGGGCTTCCGGGTGCCAGATGGCGGCGGCTGGCCTGAGACACGCCTTTTCGCCTATAGTCGCCAGCCCTGCGCACCCTTTTACGGGTGCCCCCTCACCTGTGATCCAAGACCCATGGCCCGAATTACCGTAGAAGACTGTCTGTCCAACGTCGAGAACCTGTTCCAGCTGGTCCTGCTCGCCTCGCAGCGCGCCCGGCGCCTTGCCAACGGCGCAGAAGCCACCCTGCCGCTCGAGAACGACAAGCCGACCGTGCTGGCGCTGCGCGAGATCGCCGCCGGCAACGTCACCGCCGAGATGCTGCGCGAGCCGGACCCGGTGCCGGAGCCGGTGGTCCCGGATGCCGACAACCAGTCGAGCTTCCGCGCACCGCAGTTCGGCCTCGGAGACTGACGGGCTCACCTCTTCGCCATGGACTACGCGTCTTCGCTCCTGGGACTGCTACCCGGCGGAAGACGCACTCCGGGCCTCAAGGAGCTGCTGGCCTCCGTCGGCAGCTACCTCTCCCCTGAACAGGTCAGCCGCGTGCGCGCCGCGGCCGAGTTCGGCACGTCGGCGCATCACGGCCAGAAGCGCCTCTCGGGCGAACCCTACATCTCGCACCCGGTGGCGACCGCCGCCATCCTCGCCGACCTGCACCTGGATGCCGACACCATCATCGCCGCCATCCTGCACGACGTCATCGAGGACACCCCGACGCCGAAGGACCAGCTGGCGGCGCGTTTCGGCGCCGACGTGGCGGAGCTCGTCGACGGGGTAACCAAGCTCGACCAGATCAAGTTCAAGAGCCGCGAGGAGGCGCAGGCGGAGTCGTTCCGCAAGATGCTGCTCGCCATGGTGCGCGACCTGCGGGTGATCCTGGTGAAGCTCGCCGACCGCATGCACAACATGCGCACCATCGAGGCGATGTCGGCGGCGCGGCGCCGTGCCATCGCGCGCGAGACGCTCGACATCTACGCGCCGATCGCCGAGCGCCTCGGCCTCTACAACATGAAGCTCGAGCTCGAGGACTTGGGGTTCAAGGCGCTCTACCCGCGCCGCTACCAGGTGCTCGAGCGCGCCGTGAAGCGCGCGCGCGGCAACCAGAAGGAGTTCCTGCACAAGATCGAGCAGCAGCTGAACGCCGCCCTCATCAAGAGCACCATCGAGGCGCGCGTGGTGACGCGCGAGAAGCATCTCTACAGCATCTACCAGAAGATGCGCCGCAAGCGCGCGCCGCTCAACGAGATCGTGGACGTCTACGGCATCCGCATCGTCGTCGACAGCCCCGACACCTGCTACCGCGCGCTCGGCGCCGTGCACGCGGTGTTCAAGCCCATGCCGGGACGTTTCAAGGACTACATCGCGATCCCGCGTGTCAACGGCTACCAGTCCCTGCACACCACGCTCTTCGGCCCCAACGGCGTGCCCATCGAGGCGCAGCTGCGCACCGCCGACATGCACCGCGTAGCCGAAGCCGGCATCGCCGCGCACTGGAAGTACAAGACCGGCAACGATGCGGACTCCATGCAGCAGGAGCGCACGCGCGAGTGGCTCTCGAACCTGGTCTCGCTGCAGGAGGCCGGCTCCTCGGAAGAGTTCCTCGAGAGCGTCAAGGTCGACTTATTTCCCGACAAGGTCTACGTGTTCACCCCCAAGGGGACGATCCTGCGGCTGCCCGCCAGCGCCACGGTGGTGGACTTCGCCTACGCGGTGCACACCGACATCGGCAACCGCTGCGTCGCCGCCAAGGTCGACCGCCGCCTGACGCCGCTGCGCACGGTGCTGCGCAACGGGCAGACGGTGGAGATCATCACCGCCAAGGGGGCGACTCCCAACCCCTCGTGGGTCAACTTCGTCGTCACCGCCAAGGCGCGCACCGCCATCCGCCACTACCTCAAGAGCCTCAGGCGCACCGAGGCCATCGGGCTCGGCGCCAAGCTGCTGCAGCAGGCGCTCGGGGAGTTCAGCCTGGCGCTCGAGGATGTGAGCGCTGAGGTGCAGCGCGCCGCGCTCGGGGAGCTGGGCCTCAAGGACCTCGATGAGCTCTACGAGAAGGTCGGCCTCGGCGAGCGCCTGGCTCCGCTCGTGGCGCGGCGCCTGCTGCCCTCGGCCGCGCAGCCCGGCGGCGGTGCCCAGCTGGCCCCGCTTGCCATCGCCGGCACCGAGGGGTTGCTCGTCACCTACGCCCGCTGCTGCTTCCCGATTCCGCACGACCCGATCTTCGCCTTCCTGTCCACCGGGCGCGGCGTGGTCATCCACCGCGAGAACTGCGTCAACGTCGAGGACTACTCCAAGCACCCGGAGAACTGGCTGCCGGTGACCTGGCAGGCGACTCCGGATCGGCTCTTCTCCTCCGAGCTGCGCGTGTACGTCGTCAACCGCACGGGCGTGCTTGCCAAGGTCGCCGCCGCCATCGCCAGCACCGAGACCAACATCGACCACGTCTCGATCGACGAGCAGGACAGCGACACCGCCATGCTCACCTTCGAGCTGCGGGTACGCGACCGCCGCCACCTGGCGCGCCTGGTGCGCGTCATCCGTCGCATGCCCGACGTCGCCCGCATCGAGCGCACCATCGCCGCCCACTCACGCGGCGGGCGCATGAGCGACAATGAGGGCGAGGCCGACCGCAGCGCGTGAGCTTCGCGGCACGCCCGCCCATCCACCCGCAGTTTCAAGGAGCCTTCCGATGAGCCGCCAGATCATCCACACCGACGACGCCCCGCAGGCGATCGGCACCTACTCACAGGCCGTGCGGGTCGGTGACACCGTCTACCTCTCCGGCCAGGTACCGCTCGATCCGAAGACCATGCAGCTGGTGGCCGGCGACATCGAGGCGCAGATCCGCCGTGTGTTCGAGAACCTCAAGGCGGTCGCGGCGGCCGCCGGCGGCTCGCTCGCGCAGGCGGTGAAGATGAACGTCTATCTCACCGACCTGGCTCACTTCGGCAAGGTGAACGAGATCATGGCGCTTTACTGTGCCAAGCCTTATCCGGCCCGCGCCGCGGTCGGCGTCGCCCAGCTGCCGCGCGGCGCCGAGGTCGAGATCGAGTGCATCCTGCACCTGGGCTGAAGAGCAGCCCCGACAGCGTCGCCGTCAGCCGCAGCGAGCAGCGCCCGGTCACGGCGCTGCGCGGCGTGGGCGCAGCGCTCGCCGAAAAGCTCGCGCGCCTGAACGTCACGCGCGTGGCGGACCTGCTGTTCGTGCTGCCGCTGCGCTACGAGGACCGCACCCAGGTGACGGCCATCGGCGCGCTCACCCCGGGTGTGCGCGCGGCGGTGGAAGGGGAGGTGCAGCTGACCGAGGTCGCCTACCGCGGCCGCCGCCAGCTGCTGTGCCGCATCTCCGACGGCTCCGGGATGCTCACGCTGCGCTTCTTCTACTTCTCGGGCAGCCAGCAGGCGAACCTCGCGCGCGGCACGCGGCTGCGCTGCTTCGGCGAGGTGCGGCGCGGCCCGCTCGGCCTTGAGATCGTGCACCCGGAGTACCGGCGGCTGAGTGCCGCGGCCGCACCGCTGGAAGAGACCCTCACCCCGATCTATCCCCTCACCGAGGGCGTGCCGCAGGGACGGCTGCGGGCCCTGATCGCCGAGGCGCTCGAGGAGATGGCGCGCGCGCCGCTGCGGGATTTTCTGGCCGAGCGTGGCGCGCTCCCCCCAGGCCTGCCCTCGTTGCCGCAGGCACTGCACTACCTGCACCGGCCGCCGCGCGGCGCACAGCTCGAGGAGCTCGCCGCCGGCCTGCACCCGGCGCAGCAGCGCCTGGCGTTCGAGGAGCTGCTTGCCCATCACCTGGCACTGAAGCTGCGCAAGCGCAGCCTCAGTGCCGATCCTGCCTTCGCACTCACCGACGAGGCGCAGCTCGCGCGGCAATTCATCCGCGGGCTGCCCTTCGCCATGACGCGCGCCCAGGCGCGCGTGCTCGAGGAGGCCGAGCGCGACCTGATCGCCGGTGTCCCCATGTCACGCCTGGTGCAGGGCGATGTCGGCTGCGGCAAGACCGTGGTGGCCGCGGCCGCCGCGGCGCGCGCCGCCGGCTCCGGGCTGCAGGCCGTGCTCATGGCGCCGACGGAGCTACTGGCCGAGCAGCACTGGCGCAACTTCAACGCCTGGTTCGCGCCCCTGGGGCAGACGGTGGCGCTGCTGTCCGGATCGCAGCCGGCACGCACCCGCCGCAGCGCGCTCGAGACCATCGCCTCGGGCGAGGTGCGCGTGGTGGTCGGCACGCACGCGCTGTTCCAGGAGGGCATCGAGTTCAAGAACCTGGCGCTCGTCATCGTGGATGAGCAGCACCGCTTCGGGGTGCAGCAGCGCCTGAAGCTCAAGGAGAAGGGTCACACGCGCGGCCGCGTGCCGCACCAGCTCATCATGACGGCCACCCCCATCCCGCGCACGCTCGCCATGACGGCCTACGCCGACCTCGACATCTCGGTGATCGACGAGCTGCCACCGGGGCGCACGCCCGTGCAGACGGTGGTGATCCCGGAAGCCCGGCGCGCGGAAGTGGTGCTACGCATCGTGGAGGCGTGCCGCGCCGGTCGCCAGGCGTACTGGGTGTGCCCGCTCATCGAGGAATCCGATGAGCTGCGCGCGCAGGCCGCCGAAGAGACCGCCGCCGCCTTGAGCGCGGCCCTCCCGGGCGTGCGCGTGGGACTCGTGCACGGGCGCATGCCGGCAGCGGCCAAGGATGCGGCGATGCTCGCCTTCAAGTCCGGCAAGATCGAACTGCTGGTGGCGACGACCGTGATCGAGGTCGGCGTCGACGTCGCCAACGCCACCCTCATGGTGATCGAGAACGCCGAACGCATGGGGCTCGCGCAGCTGCACCAGCTGCGCGGACGGGTCGGGCGCGGCAGCGCGGCCAGCACCTGCGTGCTGCTCTACCGCGCGCCGCTGTCGCGCCTGGCGCGCGAGCGCCTCAAGGTCATCCGCGAGAGCCACGACGGCTTCGAGATCGCGCGTCGCGATCTTGCGCTGCGCGGACCCGGCGAACTGCTCGGCACGCGCCAGACGGGGCTCGCGCAGCTGCGCGTGGCGGACCTCATGCGCGATGCCCACCTGCTGCCGCAGGTGCAGCAGAGCGCCGAAGCGCTGCTCGCCGGCGACCCGGAGGTGAGCGCGGCGCTGGCGGCGCGCTGGATCGGCGCGGGCGAGCGCTACGGGCGCGTGGGCTGAGGCGCCGACATCGAGTAGGGCTGCTCGGCACCCTCGCCCGGCCAGGCGCGCTGCGGCTCGGCCTGCATCGTGAACACGAGCTCGCCGCCGGACACGATCTCCGCCTGGCGCAGGAACACGCGCCTGAGCGGCCTGCCGTTGAACGTCACCGCGCCAACGTAAGGGTGCCCCGCATCGAGGCCGCGCGCGCTCACGGTGAACTTGCGCCCGTTGGGCAGGTGCAGCGTCACGCGCTCCAGGAACGGGCGGCCGATGATGTACTCATCGCTCGCCGGCGTCACCGGGTAGAACCCGAGCGCCGTGAAGATGTACCACGCTGACATCTGCCCGAGGTCATCGTTGCCGACCAGGCCATCCGGGCGCGGTGCGTACTGGCTCGACATGATGGTGACGAGGCGCGCCTGGGTGCGCCACGGCTCGCCGGCCGCCGCGTACAGGTACGCCACGTGATGGGAGGGTTCGTTGCCGTGCGCGTACCAGCCGATGAGGCCGGTGATGTCCTCCATGTGCGCGAACACGTTCGGGTCGATGTGCGCATCGAACACCTGGTCGAGCTGTGCCAGGAGCTTGCCGGCGCCGCCGTGCGATGCGACCAGTCCCGCCACGTCCTGCGGCACGTACCAGGAGTACTGCCAGGCGTTGCCCTCCGTGTAGTCCGAGCCGTAACCGCTCGCCGCCGGGTCGAAGGGCGTGCGGAAGCTGCCGTCGCGCTTGCGTGCGCGCATGAAGCCGGTGGCCGGGTCGTAGGCATGGCGCCAGTTCGCCGCGCGCTTGAAGAACTGTGCCGCGATCTGGTTGCGGCCCATGGCCTGCGCCATGCGCGCGATGGTCCAGTCATCGAAGGCGTACTCGAGCGTCTTCGAGGCCGCCTCGCTTTCCTCGTCGATCGGCACGTAGCCGAGCTGCATGTAAGCACCGAGCCCGGCGTAGGGCGCGTAGGTGGCCGTGGCGACCATGGACTTCAGCGCTGCGTCCGCATCGAAGCCGCGGATGCCCTTCAGGTAGGCATCGGCAATCACCGCCACGGCGTGGTAGCCGATCATGCACCAGGTCTCCTGGCCCTGGAACGCCCACACCGGCAGCATGCCGTAGGGGCTCACGGCTTGCGCGGCAACGAGCGAGCGCACGATGTCGGCGGTGCGCTGCGGCGGCTGCATCAGGGTAAGCAGCGGGTGCAGCGCGCGGTAGGTGTCCCAGAGCGAGTAGGTCGAGTAGTTGGTGAAGCCGGCGGCCGCGTGCACGGCATTGTCCGGACCGCGGTAGCGGCGGTCCACGTCCATGAACAGACTCGGCGCCATGAGTGCGTGGTAGAGCGAGGTGTAGAAGTTGCGGCGCATCGGCGCGCTCGCCTCGACCTCGAACACTCCGAGCGCCTGCTCCCAGCTCGCGCGCGCGCGGCTGCGCACCGCATCGAAGTCCCAGCCGGGCATGCCGGCATCGAGGTTCGCGATGGCGTTCTCCTCGCTCACCGGCGAGATCGCCACCTTCACGATGAGCGTACCGCCAGGGGCGTCCGGGAAGTCGAACGCGCCCACGAGCGCACGGCCCTCGATCTGGGCGCGGCTGCGCGGCTGCCCGTCAGCCGGCGGCGGGAAGCCCTTGTAAGGGATGTCGGCCTCGGTGTTGCGCAGCTCGTGCGAGGCTGCGGCCTTCGAGAAGCGCAGCGCGAAGTACAGCTGCCGCCCGGGCGCCCAGCCGCGCGTCTCGCGGAAGCCCGTCACCGTGCCATCACTGCGCAGCCGCAGGCGTGACCACAGCACCTTGCCCGGGTAGTCGTAGAGACTGGTGCGCAGGTCGATGAGCACGTGCGCGGCGCGCCCGGCGGGGAAGGTGTAGCGGTGCACGCCGACGCGCGCAGCGGCGGTGAGTTCGGCGCGCACGCCGTAGTCATCGAGCGTCACGGCGTAGTAGCCCGGCTGTGCGATCTCGGTGGCGTGACTGAAGCGTGAGGTATAGCCGCTGCCAGGCTTGTCCACCTCGCCGCGCTCGAAGCGCACCTCGCCTGCGATCGGCATGAGGAGCACGTCGCCCAAGTCCGAGTGCCCGGTGCCGGAGAAATGCGTGTGCGAGAAGCCGACGATGGTGTGGTCCTCGTAACGGTAGCCGGCCGCCCAGCCGTAGGCCTCCTTGCGCGGCTTGATCTGCGTGTCGGGACTCAACTGGATCATGCCGAAGGGCACCACGGCGCCCGGGAAGGTGTGGCCATCGCCGCCGGTGCCGATGAAGGGATCGACGGCGGCATACCTTGAGGCTGAACCCGGATCCGCGGCGGCCACGGTGCCCCAGGCGCACAACAGCACGCCGCAGGTGACATCGAGGCGCCAGCGCCGCCGGGGCGTGCGTGCATTCATCCGTGACCTTTCGCAAGGCGTGCGATGCTCATGCCGCCTTGAATCCTTTATTGTGCCGCAACCTAGAGCCTGCGGAACCCTCGTGCCTGCCTCTGCCGCACCGAAGCTTCTCATTGCCTGCCTCGCCGCGCTCGCGAGCTGCGCGGCCCGCGCAGCGCCCGCGCCGCTCAGTGACGCCCACAGCGCGCAGATGGCCGCCGAGGTCAAAGCTGAGTTCCTGCACGCCTGGCGCGGCTACCGCGAATACGCCTGGGGACACGATGCCTTGAAGCCCCTGAGCCGCAGCCCCAAGGACTGGTACGGCGTATCACTCCTCCTGACCCCGGTCGATGCGCTCGACACGCTGATCCTCATGGGACTGAACCGCGAGGCGCACGAGGCGCGCGAGCTGATCGCGACCCGGCTCTCGTTCGATCAGGACATCGAGGTCAAGCACTTCGAGATCGTGATCCGGCTGCTGGGCGGGCTCCTGTCCGCCTACCAGCTGAGGAACGATGCGCGCCTCCTGAAGCTCGCCGACGAGCTCGGCCGGCGGCTGCTGCCGGCCTTCGACTCCCCGACCGGGCTGCCGTACGTGTACGTGAACCTGCGCAGCGGCGCGACGCGCGGCAACATCAGTAATCCCGCGGAGGCCGCCCTCATTCTCGAGTACGGCACGCTCAGCCGGCTCACCGGCAAGCCCGTCTACCTGGAGCGTGCGCAGCGCGCGCTGCGCGCCGTGTTCGCACGCCGCTCGAAACTTGACCTCGTGGGGGAGCGTTTTGACGTCGAGAGCGGCGCCTGGACCAATACGCGCAGCCACATCGGCGCGCGCATCGACTCCTATTATGAGTACCTGTGGAAGTGCTGGCGGCTGTTCGCCGACACGCAGTGCCATGCCATGTGGGAAACCTCCAGCGCCGCCGCGCTGCGCTACTACCCGCAGCAGGTCGGCGGCACGCTCTGGTACGGCCAGGCCGACATGGATAGCGGCGCCGTCGTGGGCAGCGAATATGGCGCCCTGGACGCCTTCTTCCCGGGCCTGCTCGCGTATTCCGGTCACCTCGAAGAGGCGCAGCGCCTGCATGCGGCTTCGGTGCAGATGTGGCGCCTTCAGGGCATCGAGCCGGAGACTTATGACTTTCGCGCGCAGCGCATCACCGATGCGGCCTACCCGTTGCGCCCGGAAATCATCGAGTCCACCTGGTACCTGTACCGCATGAGCGGCAACCCCGAGTACCGCGTGCTCGGCGAGGCGCTGTTCCGCGACTTCAGGCGCTACTGCAGGAGCGCGGCCGGCTACGCCGCGCTCAGCGACGTGCGCACCAAGGAACAGGCCGACGACATGGAGAGCTTCGTGCTCGCCGAGACCTTCAAGTACTTCTACCTGCTGTTCGCCCCGCCGCGCACGCTCGACCTTGAGGCCGTGGTGCTGAACACCGAAGCGCACCCGCTGCGCATAACCTCGCGGCCCCGCTAGCCGGCGCCCGGAAAATCACGCGGCAGCTGTGCTAACGTCGCCCCCGCCGACGCACCCGCAATCTCCCCCATGGCCGCCACCACCCCCGAACTGCCGCTGATCCCAGCACCGACCGAAGCCCCCCTCGCGGTGCGCCTGCTGCGGCGTGCGAGCGAGTACGCGCAGCTGATGCGGCTCGACCGCCCGATCGGCACCTGGCTGCTGCTGTGGCCGGCGCTGTGGGCGCTGTGGGTCGCGGGTGCCGGGCGGCCGGAGCCGCGCGTGCTCATCGTCTTCGTGCTCGGCGTGTTCGTGATGCGCGCCGCCGGCTGCGTCATCAACGACTTCGCCGACCGCGACATCGATCCGCACATCCGCCGCACGCGCGACCGGCCGCTGGCCGCGCGCCGCGTGTCTCCGCTCGAGGCGCTGGTGCTGTTCGGGATCCTGAACCTCCTGGCGCTCTACCTCGTCACGCGTCTGGATCCCTTCACCATCAAGCTGGCGGTGGTGGGCGCCGCACTCACGGTCTCCTATCCGTTCCTCAAGCGCTTCTTCCCGCTGCCGCAGCTGTACCTCGGGATCTCCTTCGGCGGCTGGAGCGTGCTCATGGCGTTCGCTGCGCAGACCGGCGCCCTGCCGCGCGTCGCCTGGGTGCTGTACGTCGCGGCGGTGCTGTGGGCGGCGATCTACGACACCATCTACGCCATGGTGGACCGCGAGGATGACCTGAAGATCGGCGTGCGCTCGAGCGCCATCCTGTTCGCCGACATGGACCGCTTCCTGATCGGCGTCATGCAGGTGATGATGATCTACGCGCTCACCCTCGTCGGGCACAACATGGAGTTCGGCGACTGGTACTACGCAGGCGTGGCGGCGGCGGCGGTGCTGTTCCTGTGGCAGCAATGGCTGATCCGCAGGCGCGAGCCTGCCGGGTGCCTGCGGGCGTTCCTCAACAACCAGTACGTCGGTCTCGTCATCTTCGTCGGCGTCCTGCTGCAGTACACCTACGCGCCTTGAACTCCTGGAAGAACCGTCCGTTCGCGGCGCGCTTAGGCTGTGCACTGCGCGGGTTCGCGCAGGCACTCGGCAGCGAGCGCAGCCTGAAGCTGCAGCTGCTCACCCTCGCTGCCGTCGTGGCGGCGCTGCTGAAGCTGCGCCCCGGGCCTGTGTGGTGGGCGCTGGTGCTCGCAAGCAGCGCCACCGTGCTCGCGGCGGAACTCCTCAACAGCGCGCTCGAGCAGCTGGCGGACGCCCTGCACCCCACCCAGAGTGCGGCCATCGGTCAGGTGAAGGACTGCGCGGCGGCCGCCGTGCTCATCGCTTCCCTGGGAGCGGTGGCCGTAGCGGTGGCGCTCGCCGTGCACCTCTTGGGGCGGGGCGGGTAATCCTGCGGCAATTGTCGACTTTTAAGCACCCCCGACGTTGACATGAGGGGGCGGCGCCGGGCATGGTCCTGCGCGCGGGCACGCCCTCGCCCCGCATCCTCAATGAAGGGGTACCAGTGATGAATCCTGCGACTGTCCCGTTGCTCCGCCACGACTGGTCCCGCGAGGAGGTCGAGGCACTCTACCGGGCACCCTTCCTGGACCTGATCTTCGCGGCCCAGGCCGCGCACCGCGCCCATCACGAGCCGAACACGGTGCAGATGAGCACGCTGCTGTCGATCAAGACCGGGGCGTGCCCCGAGGACTGCGCCTACTGCCCGCAGAGCGTGCGCTACGACACCGGCATCGAGGCCCAGGCGCTGATGGCGGTCGAGGAAGTGCGCACCGCGGCCGTGCGTGCCAAGAGCGCCGGCGCCACGCGCTTCTGCATGGGCGCCGCCTACCGCTCGCCCAAGGGGCGCGAGCTCAAAGTGATCGCCGCGATGGTGCGCGCCGTGCGTGAGCTCGGGCTCGAGACCTGCGCCACGCTCGGCATGCTCGAGCCCGAGCAGGCGCAGGAGCTCAAGGCCGCAGGTCTTGACTACTACAACCACAACCTCGACACCTCGGCCGAGTTCTACGACAAGATCATCACCACCCGCAGTTACCAGGACCGGCTCGACACCTTGAGCGCGGTGCGCGCCGCCGGAATCAAGGTGTGCTGCGGCGGCATCGTGGGGCTCGGGGAGTCGGACGCGGACCGCGCGGAACTGCTGCGCACGCTCGCGAACCTGCCTTCCCATCCCGAGAGCGTCCCCATCAACCAGCTGGTGAGGGTCGCAGGCACCCCGCTCGGGGGGGCAGGCGAGGTCGACCCGTTCGACTTCGTGCGCACCATCGCGGTGGCGCGCATCCTCATGCCGCGCGCGCACGTGCGGCTGTCCGCCGGCCGCGAGGCCATGAGCGATGAGCTGCAGGCACTGTGCTTCCTCGCCGGCGCCAACTCGATCTTCTACGGCGAGAAGCTCCTCACCACCGGCAATCCCGACGTCGAGCGCGACCGGCAGCTGTTCGCGCGCTTGGGCCTGCTCGCCGAGCGTGCGCCGGCGGGCGCCGCGGCGGCTGCTCCCTAGGTCCCTTGCAAGGCGCAGCGGCCAAGCGCGGCGTGCCGGCCCTGCGGGCCGCGCTGGCGCAGCTCGACGCCGCGCAGCTGCGGCGTGAGCGCCTCACGGTGGAGGGCTTCGGCGATCAGGGTGAGCGCTCGCTGCGCACCGCGGAGGGCAGCCTCGTTGATTTCAGCAGCAACGATTATCTCGGGCTCGCCCGCCATCCGGCCCTCGCGGAGGCGATGGCCGCGAGCGCGCGCAGCCGCGGCGCCGGCAGCGGCGCCTCGCACCTGATCACCGGGCACGGCGCCGAGCACGCCGCGCTCGAGGCGGAGCTCGCCGATTTCACGCAGCGCGAGCGGGCGCTGCTGTTCTGCAGCGGTTACATGGCCAATCTTGCCGTGATGGGGGCTTTCGCCGGGCGCGGCGAGCGGGTGCTGCTCGATCGCCTGAGCCATGCCTCGCTCATCGATGGCGCGCGCCTGTCGGGCGCGCGGCTGCAGCGCTATGCGCACGCCGACGCCGCCGCCTGCGAGCGCCTCGCCTCACGCGCGGGTGCGCCGGCCGCACTCATCGCCACCGACGGCGTCTTCAGCATGGACGGCGACCTCGCCCCGGTGCGCGAACTGGCGCGCCTTGCCGCCAGTCACGCCGCGTGGCTGGCGGTCGATGACGCGCATGGACTCGGCGTCGTGGGCGCGGGCGGCCGCGGCACGCTCGAGCTTGCAGGCTTGGGCAGCGCCGCAGTGCCGCTCCTCATCGGCACGCTCGGCAAGGCCTTCGGCTCCTGTGGCGCCTTCGTCGCCGGCGGCGCGGAGGTGATCGAGTTTCTGATGCAGAAGGCGCGCACCTACATCTACACCACGGCGCTCCCGCAGCCGGTGGCGGCCGCGAGCCGCGCCGCCCTGCGCCTGGTGCGCACGGAAGTCTGGCGTCGCGAGCTGCTGGCGGCCAACGTCGCGCGCTTCCGCAGCCTCGCCGCCGCGGCGGGGCTGCACCTGCTGCCCTCGGCGACGCCCATCCAGCCGCTCTTGCTCGACAGCGCGGCGGCCGCGCTCGCGGCGCAGGGGCTGCTCGCGCGCGCCGGCTACCGCGTGGTCGCGATCCGGCCGCCGACCGTACCTGCCGCCGGCGCGCGGCTGCGCATCACGCTCGCGGCCACGCACACGGCAGCTGAGATCGCAGGGCTCGTGGGCGCGCTCGCGAAGGCCCGGGCGCAGGCGGGGGACAGTTAACTTGGGCGCGCTGCACTACGAGATCCATGGTCGCGGGCGCGACCTCGTGCTGCTGCACGGCTGGAGCCTGAACCTGCACGTGTTCGATGAGCTGACGCAGGAGCTGTCGCGGCGCTTCCGCGTCATCGCCATCGACCTGCCCGGGCACGGCGGCAGCGACTGGGACGAGAGCGCCAGCACACCGGCGGCGCATTCCTGGCGCGTGCACGAGACGCTCGCCCCGCTCACCGAGCGCTATGCGCTCCTGGGCTGGTCGCTCGGGGGCCAGTACGCACTGGATCTCGCCGCCGCCATGCCGGCGGGCATCGAGCGCCTGGCGCTGGTGAGCACCACGCCGCGTTTCCTCGCCACCCCGGGGTGGCCCTATGGCACGGCGCCCGCGCTGCTGGCAAAGCTCGCCGAGCGCCTGCAGCAGGGGGATCCGCGGGCGCTCGATGACTTCATGCGCCTGCAGGTGCGTGGCAACACGCCGCGCACCGCCACGCGGGTGCTGAAAACACTGCGCGCGGCACTCAAGGCGGGCGCGGCACGCGCGAATGCGCTGGCCCATGGACTCGAGCGCCTGCGCAACGCCGACCTGCGGCCGGCGCTGTCCATGGTGCGCGTACCGACGCTCGTCATCGCCGGCAGCCACGACCGCATCGTGCGCCCGGCGGCCTCGCGGGCGCTGGCAGCGCTCGCCGATGCGCGCTACGTCGAGTTTAAGGCCGCAGCTCACGTGCCGTTCGTGTCGCACCCGAAGCGCTTCGCGGAGGTGGTCACGGAGTTCGTGCGTGGCTGAAGAGGGCGCAGGCTTTCGCCTGGACCGCGGCGGCGTGCGCGAGAGCTTCGACCGCGCCGGGCCAAGCTACGAATCGGCCGCGCGGCTGCAGGCGCGCGTCGCCGAGGAACTGCTCACCCGCCTCGAGAGCTTCCGCTTCGAGCCGGCCGTGGTGCTCGACCTCGGGGCCGGCACCGGGCGGGTGAGCGTCGAGCTCAAGCGCCGCTACCCGCGCGCGCAGGTGCTGGCGCTCGACCTGTCGCTGGGCATGCTGCAGCAGGCGCGACGCAAGCTGCGGCTGTGGCGGCGCTTTGCGCGTGTGTGCGCGGACGCGCAGCGCCTGCCCCTGAAAACGGCGAGCGTGGATCTGGTGTTCTCGAGCCTCATGCTGCAATGGTGTGAGCCCCTGGACGCCGCGCTCGCCGAGGTGCGGCGCGTGCTCAGGGGCGAGGGCTTCTTCGCCTTCAGCACCTTTGGTCCTGCGACGCTCAAGGAACTGCGCCGTGCCTGGGCGGCGGCGGATAGCTACAACCACGTGAACCATTTCATCGACGTGCACGACGTCGGCAATGCCCTGGTGCGCGCAGGCTTCAGTGAGCCGGTGCTCGACGTCGACCGCATCGAGCTCGGCTACCCCGATGCGCTCGCGCTCATGCGTGACCTGAAGGCGATCGGCGCCCACAACGTGACCGCCGGCCGGCCGCGCACGCTCCTCGGCCGCGCGCACCTCGAGCGCATGCAGGCCGCTTACGAGAGTGAGCGCGCGCACGGGGTGCTGCCGGCCACCTATGAGGTGATCTATGGGGCGAGCTGGGGCAGCGGCGGGCGCCTTGCCGCACCGCTCAGTGGCGGTGAAGCCCACATCGCGCCGGGCGCTATCGGGCGGCGGACGCGGTGAGCGCTCACGGCCTGTTCGTGACCGGTACCGATACCGGGGTCGGCAAGACCCTGATTGCCTGCGGTCTGACGCGCGCCCTGGCGGCGCGCGGGCTGAAGGTGGCGGTGCTGAAACCCGTGGCCTCGGGCTCCTTGCGAACGAGCGATGGCCTGCGCAATGAGGACGCCCTGAGCCTGCTGGCCTGCGCCAATATCGGCCAGACCTACGATGAAGTGAACCGCTATTGCTTCGAACCGGCGATTTCGCCGCATATCGCAGCAGATGAGGCCGGAATCTCGATAAATACCGACCTGATTGCCGCAGACTTCAGGAACCTGGGGCCCAGGGCGGACTGGGTGGTGGCCGAAGGGGCGGGCGGCTGGCTCGCTCCCATAGGCCCCGATGAGACCATGGCGGACCTCGCCGCCGCCCTGGCGGCCCCGGTGCTCCTGGTGGTGGGCCTAAGGCTCGGCTGCCTGAATCATGCCGCTCTCACCCTGAAGGCGATCCGCGCCCGCGGTCTTGTCTTTGCCGGCTGGATCGCAAGCGCAGTGGATCCGAACCTGGCACGCGCGCGCGAGAACCTGATCACCCTCACGCGCTCGCTCGGGGAGCCGCCGCTTGAGATCGTGCCCCATCGGCCGGCGCAGGCGCCGGCGCTGCTTTTGACAGCGGCGGCCGCGCGCCTCGCCGCCTTGAGCTTAAGCACCTGAGGCGCCTTGAATAAAAGCGTGCCCCCGCTACCATCGATCAGGTGGCGCCGCTTTGCATCGAGATCCGGCCGAACTGCGCGCTGAGCGTGCGCGGGGCGCAGCTGTTCTTCGCCTTTGCGTGCGTGGCGCCCCTGTCCATCGCCAGCTTCCTCGCCTGGCACGGCTTCTGGCCGGTGTTGCCCTTCGCAGGCCTCGAGCTCGCAGTGCTGGGCTGGGCGCTGCACGGTTCGCTCGAGCGGCGTCACTACCGCCAGAGCATCACGGTCACCGAGGAGCAGGTGAGCATCGAATCCTGCCGCAGGGGTGCGGCCGAACAGGTTGTTTTCCCTCGGCATTGGGCACGGGTTAAACTGCGCCGCCCCGCCGCACGGCTACACCCGAGCCGGCTCGTCATCGAGTCGCACGGCCGCCAGTGCGAGCTGGGCAGCTTCCTCACGGAAGAAGAACGGCGTGGACTGGCGCTGCGTCTGCAGCGCCTCATCGGGCGCACCAGCGAGTCGCCCGCCTGGCCGTGAGTTCTGCCGACAACGCGAGGAAGCCAAAGGGTAGGCATTTTTGAGGTTGCGCAGTCGCGGCGACACCGCCGCGCGCGCTGTAAGGCATAGGTTCACGATGATCCGAAGAAGACTCGCCGCGTCCGCCCTGGCCGTGTTCGCAGTGGTGGGCAGCGTCCTCGCCCAGGCCGACTCTGGCTGGGGGCTGCTCAACATGACCCCCGGGGTCACGGACATGAGCCGCAACATCTACCAGCTGCACATGAAGATCTTCTGGATCTGCGTGATCATCGCGGTCGTGGTGTTCGGGGTGATGATCTATTCGCTCATCAAGTTCCGCAAGTCGCAGGGCGCAATCCCGGACGTGACCCTGGTGCACAACACCAAGGTGGAGTTCATCTGGACCGTGGTGCCGGTGATCATCCTGGTCGTGATGGCGGTGCCGGCGGCCAAGACGCTGGTGGAGATCGAAGACACCACCAAGAGCGAACTCACCATCAAGGTGACGGGCTTCCAGTGGGGCTGGAACTACGACTACCTCGATGACGGGGTGGCCTATTATTCGCATCTGGACCGCGCCAGCGACCACGCGCGCGAGCTGTCCTCGGGGATAGACCCCAACACCGTCCCTCATTACCTGCTCAACGTCGATCATCCGCTGGTGGTGCCGGTCGACACCAAGGTGCGCCTGCTCATCACCGGGGCGGACGTCATCCACTCCTGGTGGGTGCCGGCGTTCGGCGTGAAGAAGGATGCGATCCCGGGCTTCGTGAACGAGGCCTGGTTCAAGGTCGACGCCGACAAACCGGGCCTGTACCGCGGCCAATGTGCGGAGCTGTGCGGACGCGACCACGGCTTCATGCCGATCGTGGTGGACGCCCGCTCCAAGGAAGACTTCGCCGCGTGGCTGAAGGAAAAGGCCGCCGAGCAGAAGCAGGCCGCGGCCCCGGCGGCACCGGCTGCCCCGGAGGCGGCCGCGACCCCGGCCGCCGGCAGCACCGCGCCCTGACACCCTAAATACCGAAGACTCCAGAGAAGCACCATGGCCGACGCGCACGTACACGACGCCACCCACGACGATCACGATCACGACCACAAGCCGCACGGCTGGCGCCGCTGGGTGTTCGCGACCAACCACAAGGACATCGGCACGATGTACCTGATCTTCGCCTGCACGATGTTCTTCATCGGCGGGGCGATGGCCATGGTCATCCGCCTGGAGCTGTTCCGTCCCGGCATGCAGTGGGTGGACCCGCAGCTCTTTAACTCCATGACCACCATGCACGCGCTCATCATGATCTTCGGCGCGGTCATGCCGGCCTGGACCGGGCTTGCCAACTGGATGATCCCGATGCAGGTGGGGGCACCGGACATGGCGCTGCCGCGCCTGAACAACTTCAGCTTCTGGATCCTGCCCTTCGCCTTCACGCTGCTCTTGTCGTCGCTGTTCGTGCCGGGCGGCGCACCGGCGGGGGGCTGGACCATGTACCCGCCGCTCGTGTTGCAGAACGGCGCCTCCTTCCCGATGTTGATCTTCGCCATCCACATGATGGGCGCCTCCTCGATCCTCGGCGCCATCAACGTGGTGGTCACCATCATGAACATGCGCGCTCCGGGGATGACGCTGTTGCGCATGCCGCTGTTTGTGTGGACCTGGCTGATCACCGCCTACCTGCTGATCGCGGTGATGCCGGTGCTGGCGGGCGCCGTCACGATGCTGCTCACCGACCACTTCTTCGGCACCACCTTCTTCACCGCCGCCGGCGGCGGTGACCCGGTGATGTTCCAGCACATCTTCTGGTTCTTCGGGCACCCGGAGGTCTACATCCTGATCCTGCCGGCCTTCGGCATCGTCTCCGAGATCATCCCGACCTTCTCGAGGAAGCCGCTGTTCGGCTACGAGGCCATGGTGTATGCGGTGGCCTCCATCGCCTTCCTGTCATTCATCGTGTGGGCGCACCACATGTTCACCGTCGGCATGCCCCTCGCCGCGCAGCTGTTCTTCATGCTCTCGACCATGCTGATCGCGGTGCCCACGGGGGTGAAAGTGTTCAACTGGACCGCGACCATGTGGAAGGGCTCGCTGTCGTTCGAGCCGCCGATGCTGTTCGCGCTGGCATTCCTGTTCCTGTTCTCGATCGGCGGCTTCTCGGGCCTGATGCTCGCGATCGTGCCGGCCGACTACCAGTACCAGGACACCTACTTCGTGGTGGCGCACTTCCATTACGTGCTGGTACCGGGGGCGATCTTCGGCATCATGGCCGGGGTCTATTACTGGCTACCCAAGTGGGTCGGCAAGATGTACGACCAGACGCTCGCCAAGTGGCACTTCTGGCTCTCGACCATCTTCGTTAACGTGCTGTTCTTCCCGCAGCACTTCTTGGGCCTCGCCGGCATGCCGCGCCGCATCCCCGACTACGCCGTGCAGTTCACCGACTGGAACATGGTGTCCTCGATCGGCGGCTTCGGTTTCGGGCTCTCGCAGCTGCTCTTCCCCTACATCATCTGGAAGTGCGTGCGCTCGGGCACGCCCATCGGCAACCGCGCCTGGGAAGGCGCCCACGGCCTTGAGTGGGAGCTGCCCTCGCCGGCGCCGTACCACTCCTGGACCGAGGCGCCCTCGGATGCCCTGATCGCCAAGGGCGCCGCGCACTGATGGCAGCCGTGCTTCCGGACCTGGACGCGGGGGCCCGCCGCCGGCGGGTGCGCAACAGCGCGATCCTGTGGATGCTGATCGCGGCCGGGTTCTACCTCGGCTTCATCGTGCTCATCCTGCTGCGCGCCGCCAAATGAGCGACACCCGGCGCGCCAACCGCAACATGACCCTGAAGCTGCTCGCGTTCGCGGCGGGCGCCTTCGGCTTCGGCTTCGCGCTGGTGCCGCTCTACAACGTGCTGTGCTCGGTGACCGGCTACGGCGACCAGACGAAACTGCTGCAGAAGGTGCAGGCGATCGAGCACCCGGACCTCAACCGCACCATCACGGTGGAGTTCCTGGCGGACGTCGCCAGCAACGGCGAGTGGGAGTTCAGGCCCCTGCAGCGCACCATCCAGGTGCACCCGGGGCAGCTGTACACCGCGGAGTTCTTCGCCAAGAACCTCACCGGCCGCGACACCATGGCGCAGGCGGTGCCCAACATCGCCCCGTCCGAGACGGCCGCCTACTTCCACAAGACCGAATGCTTCTGCTTCTCGCCGCAGCACTTCAATCTCGACGAGGGCCGCAACATGCCGGTGCGCTTCATCATCGATCCGGCGCTGCCCGCGCACATCGACATGATCACGCTGGCCTATACCTTCTACGACGAGTCCTCGCGCGTCACGAGCGCGCGCTAGCACACCTCAAGGTCTCCTTCCAGAAAGTCGAACGACATGGCGAACGTACCCACGACCGACGGCAGCTCCCGCTACTACATCCCGCACAACAGCCCCTGGCCGATCGTCGGTTCGGTGGCGCTGTTCAGCACCATGCTGGGGGCCATCTCCTATCTGAACGACTGGGGCCCGGGCATGGTGTTCATCCCCGGCGCCATCCTCATGGCGATCATGTTCTTCGGCTGGTTCCGCGTCGTCATCGATGAGAACCAGGCGCACATCTACAACCTGCAGGTGGACCGCAGCTTCCGCATGGGGATGATGTGGTTCATCTTCTCCGAGGTCATGTTCTTCGGCGCCTTCTTCGGCGCGCTGTTCTATGCGCGCGTGCTGTCGGTGCCGTGGCTCGGGGGCGAGGGCGTCAAGGTCTTCACCAACTACATCCTGTGGCCACACTTCGAGGCCGGCTGGCCGACCAACGGCCCGGCGCACGTCGGCGGCAACGATGGCACCTTCAGCACCATCCCGGCGATTGGCATTCCGATGCTGAACACGGCGATTCTGCTCACGAGCGGCGTCACCGTCACCATCGCGCACCACGCGCTGCGCGCCAACCAGCGCGGCAAGCTCGCGCTGTTCCTCGCGCTTACCTTCCTCCTCGGCTTCACCTTCGTCGGCTTCCAGGCCCACGAGTACGGCGAGGCCTACAAGGACCTGGGGCTGCGCCTCTCGACCGGCATCTACGGCTCGACGTTCTTCATGCTCACCGGTTTCCACGGCCTGCACGTGACGATCGGTGCCATCATGCTGTTCGTCATCTGGCTGCGCTGCCTGCGCGGGCACTTCACGCCCCAGCGTCACTTCGCCTTCGAGGCGGTCGCCTGGTACTGGCACTTCGTCGACGTGGTGTGGCTCGGGCTCTTCATCTTCGTCTACTGGCTGTAGCACGCGGCGCGCCCGCACCTGCGCCCGGGCGCCACGGCGGCGCCTTGCAGTGCCGCTAGCCGCCGAAGGGGTGGGGTGCGATCCAGCCCTGGTGCCAGGCCAGGATCAGGAGCAGGAAGAGCGCGACCGAGAGGCTGATGCGGATAGTGAAGGCGCGCCCGAGCTTGGCGGAGTCTTCCTCGCCGCGGCCGCGCGACAGATGAAAAAGACCGGAGCCCAGGCTCAGAAGAATTCCCGCCAGGCACAGAAGCACCAGCACCCAGATGAGCGATCGCATGGTGGTGAGTGTAGCGCGCGCCGGCGCCCCCGGTATGGCCCGTGCTGAGGCGCGGCCTGAGCTCGCGCCTCGGCTTCGCGCTGCTCGCGCTCCTCGCCTGCCTGCTGTGCGTGCGGCTCGGATTCTGGCAATGGCAGCGCGGCAGCGCGCGCGCGGCCGACGCGCAGCGCTTCGCCGCCGGTGCGGCCCACCTCGTGCCCCTCGGCAGCGCCGCCGTGACCACGCTTGCGCTCTACCAGCACGTGAGCGTGCAGGGCAGCCTCGATGGCGCGCACCAGTTTCTCCTCGACAACCGCAGCTTCGCGGGCCGGGCGGGCTACGAGGTACTGACGCCGCTGCGGCGCGCGCATGCTGTCACGCTCCTCATCGACCGCGGCTGGGTGCCCTTCAGCGGCGCGCGGCGGATACTTCCGGATGTGGGCCTCACGCAGGCGGGCGCGGTCAGCCTCGAGGGCGTGCTCGCGAACCTGCCGAGCGCAGGCCTTGCGCTCGGACGCGCGCCGCCGGCGGGGGAGTGGCCCAAGGTCACTTCCTTCCCCGATATGCAGCAGCTCGCGGCCGCCCTCGGGGAGCCCCTGGAGCTGCGCATCCTGTGGCTCGACCCGCGCTCCCCGGACGGCTACGTGCGCGACTGGCATGCGCCCGGCATGTCGCCGCTGCGCCATTTCAGTTACGCCATCCAGTGGTGGTGCTTCGCAGCACTGGCGCTGCTTACCTGGGTGGTCATGACGCTGCGCGGGCTTAAGGGGAGGAGGGGTTAAGTGGACACGGTCGATCCCGGCTTACGCGCCCGCAACCTGCGCACACTGGCGCTGCTCGCGAGCCTCTTCCTCGTGCCCTTGGCGCTCGCCTTCTGCACCTACTACGGCAGCGCCTGGCGCCCGGGCGGCACGGTCAACCACGGCGTGCTCATCAGCCCGCCGCGTCCGCTGCCCGCCGTGGTCCTGCCGGAGGCGCCGGGCATGAGCCCGGAAGCAGGCGTGCCGCCGCTGTTCCGCGGGCGCTGGTCGCTCGTCTATCTTGGCAGCGGCATCTGCAACGCCGAGTGCCGCCAGGCACTGTTCGTCATGCGCTCCGCGCGCCTTGCGCTCAACACCGATATGAGCCGCGTTGCCCAGGTGTTTCTGCTGGTCGGTGAGTGCTGCGCGCAGAATCTTGTGTCCGAGTACCCGGGCGTGCGTCTCCTTGATGGCACCGGGGATCCCGGCCGCGGGCTTCTTGAAGAGTTCCCCCGGGAGGGGCGCGCGCATACGCTGTTCGTGGTCGACCCGCTCGGTAATCTCATGATGAGCTACGATGCGCGCCAGAACTCGCGCGGCCTGCTCGAGGACCTGCAGAAGCTCTTGCGGCTCTCGCACATCGGCTGACGCGTCCTTCGCGAAAGAACCCCCAGAAGCCCATGCCGGTAGCCCGCTGGATGCGCCGCCTCGCGATCACTGGTGTGATCGTGTGCTTCGTCGTGGTGGTGCTGGGCGCCTACGTCCGGCTCACCGCCGCAGGTCTTGGATGCCCGGACTGGCCGGGTTGCTACGGTGAGCTCACCCCGAGCGCGGCCGAGCACAGCGCCGGCGCGCAGGCGGCCTACAGCCGGCCGCTCGACATCCCTAAGGCCTGGCACGAGATGATCCACCGCTACGCGGTCGGGACCCTGAGCCTCGTCGTGCTCGCGATCGTGGCGCTCGCCATCCGCAGCCGCCGCGCCCGCCTCGTGAGTCTGCCGTTCGCGCTCACGCTGCTCGCGGTCCTCCTGGTGCAGGCGCTGCTCGGCATGCTCACCGTCACCTGGCAGCTGAATCCGCTCATCGTGACGCTGCACCTGCTGCTTGGCCTGACGACGCTCGCGCTGCTGTGGTGGCTGACGCTGTCGCTGCCGATGAACTCCACCTGGGGGGCGAGCGCCCGCCATGGCCCCGGGCACAGCATCTTGGGCGGCGCCGCCTCGCCCTTCACCAGCGCCTATCGCCTGGCGCTCGTGGGTCTGGCGGCGCTGATCGTGCAGATCGCGCTCGGCGGCTGGACCAGCACCAATTACGCGGCGATCGCCTGCCCGGACTTCCCGACCTGCCAGAACGCGTGGTGGCCGGCCACCGACTACCCTCACGCGTTCGTGCTCTGGCACGGTCTTGGCACCAACTATGAGGGCGGGGTACTGGCCAACCCGGCGCGCGTCGCCATCCACCTCACTCACCGCCTGGGCGCGCTCGTGGCAACCACGGCGCTCACGCTCGCGGCCGTCTTCGTGCTGCGCCGGCGCGGTCTCGCCTCGGCGCGCGTGCGCGCAGGATTGGTGCTCGCAGCCCTGTTGCTGCAGCTTGCGATCGGCGTGTCGATGGTGCTCACGGGCTTCCCGCTGCTGCTCGCCACGGCCCACACCGCCGGCGCCGCGCTCCTCCTGCTCGCCACCCTGGCGCTGCTGCGCTGCCTCAGCGCCCGTTAGGTTTCAGCCCTTCTTGGCAGCCGCGCTCTGGAGAAGGAAGAGGGGATTCGGGGTAGGTTCCGCCACCTTGATGAGCGTGTTGCGGTCGCGGTGCAGGAAGGGCTCCGCGCGCCCGCGTACCAAGAGCATGGTGTCGAGCACGTAGCTCCAGCTGCCGTCGGGGTTGAAAACCACCTCGATGCGGTAGGAGTCGGTGCGGAAGGCGTACTCGAGGAACTCATTGGAGCAGATGCCGTAGCTGGTATCGCCGCGCTTGGCCGTGAGCACGAGTTCGGTGTCATCCGGGTGTGCATGTCCTGAGGCGATCGCCACCTGCCCGCGCGGGATGGAGAGCGTCTGCAATACGAGTCCGGTCGCCGGCTCCCACAGCCAGTAGCCGGTCTGGTCGTGGAAGGTCGCGTCCTCGTCGGAGGCGAGGATGCGGGTGTGATAGCGCAGCCCGTAGAAGAGCTGCGGCCCATTGGGCTGCGCATCGATCGGCTGCAGCTCGATGCGCTCGCTGAAGGCCTTGCGCTCGGGCCCCTCGGGCTTGGGGTTGATGTCGACCCCGACCTTTGACTCCCAGATGCCCGCCAGGCGTCTGATGGGCCCCAGGTTCGAGAGCGTATCGGCGCTGGAGTCCGGCTCGGTGAAGATGTCCTCGGGAAAACTCATGGGGTACTCCGCAGGGGTCCTGAGCGCTCAAGTTTAAGTCCGGCGCCCGGCGCGGTGGGGCGGCGAGCTTCGGACGCGCCCGATCTGTTAGGCTGCGCATCCCCCAGCGACCGGCCCTGCGCTTTTTGCCGTGGCGACGACTCCGCATTATGCACCGGCAGCGCCCGCTTTCTGGCGGCGCTACCTGGAGCTCACCAAACCCAAGGTCGTCGCGCTCATCACCTTCACGGCGATCGTGGGCACGCTGCTCTCGAGCCCGGGGCTGCCCCCGCTCGGCGCCCTGCTATGGGGCAACTTAGGCATCGCCCTCGCCGCCGGCTGCGCCGCCACGATCAACCACGTCCTCGACCGGCGCATCGATGAACAGATGGCGCGCACGCGCGCGCGGCCGCTGCCGACCGGCTCCCTCACCGAAACGAACGCGCTCGTGTTCGCAGCCGTGCTCGGGATCATCTCGATGGCACTGCTCGCGTTTCTCGTAAACCTCCTGACCGCGGTGCTCACCTTCCTCTCCCTCATCGGCTACGCGGTCATCTACACCGTGTGGCTCAAGCGCGCCACCTCGCAGAACATCGTCATCGGCGGCGCCGCCGGCGCCGCACCCCCGGTGCTCGGGTGGGCGGCGGTCACCAACAGCGTCGACCCGAACGCGCTGCTGCTGTTCCTCATCATCTTCGTGTGGACGCCGCCGCATTTCTGGGCGCTCGCCATCGCGCGTCGCGACGAGTACGCCAGCGCCGGGATCCCGATGCTGCCGGTGACCCACGGGCTCGCCTACACGCGCCTGCAGGTACTCCTCTACACGGTGCTGCTGACGCTCGTGACGCTCCTGCCCTACCTCACGCGCATGAGCGGCCTGATCTACCTGGCCGCCGCCCTCATCCTCAACGCCGGCTTCCTCTATTACGCCCTGGCGCTCAAGATCACGGCGCGCACCGAGCTGCCGATGCGGGTATTCCGCTTCTCGGTCACCTACCTCATGTGGCTGTTCGCAGCGCTGCTCGTGGATCACTACCTGCCGGCCTTCCGCGGCAGCCCGTAGATTCAGGCGTTCCCGCCCTGTTGCCGCGCCCGCGGTCGCGATTGAAGCGCGCGCCGCGCGGACGGAAAATGGCGACCACAGCCACACCACGCAGGCGCGGCACGCGCTCACAGGCCGCGAAGGGGACAGCCATGAAAAACCGCCACGACAGCCTCGCGATCGTCCTCGGCACCGCGCTGCTCAGCGCTGCCTTGAGCACGCCTACCGCAGCAGCACCCGTGAATGTCACGCCGGGCGACACCGGGATCGCCGTGCCGACCTATGCCGCTAGCGGTACGCCGAGCGTCACGGTGCTCGCCAACACCGGCGTGCAGACGGCGACGCTCGATGAGGTGACGGTGCAGTTCGAGGAGGTGGCGGTGCGCACCAGCTTGAACCCGGGCGGCGTGAGTTTCGGGTTCGACATTACCGCTTCCAACACCCCGACCAGCCTTGCGGCGGCGCTGCCGGGCTTCGGCGGGTTCACCACCGCGGTGGAGTCCTGTGATCCCTTCACGCTCAGCAACGCTGCGACCTGCGGGGCGAGCACCGGCACGGTCGCGCGCAGCAGCGGCACCGGCGATCTGCTCACCTTCAGCGGCATCGGCACGACGCCGGTCTCGGTCCCCGGCGGACCCACGCTCGCCCTCACCAATGTCTACGGGATCTTCACCAACGCGCCATCCTTCACGGACCCCACAGTGACGGTCAACGATGACGGCACTGCGTTCAGCTTCCGCGGCCTCGCACCCTCAGGCGGGAGCTCGGTCCCTGAGCCGGCAACGGCGGCGCTCCTCGGGCTCGGCCTGATCGGCACGGCACTGGCGCGGCGACGGCGGCGCGGCCACGCGAGCCCGCAGCGCTAGGCAGGCAGGTCGAACAGGAGAACTTCCGCGGCACGTCCGCCGCCCAGGTGCAGCCGCGTCGGCCCGCTGGTGCCTGCGCCATCCCCGGCCTCGAGCAGCGTCTCGTCGAGGCGCAGCGCGCCGCGTGCCAGGTGCACCCACGCGCGGCGGCCCGCGGGCAGTTCGTAGGTGTACTCCTCAGGGCCATCGAACAGCCCGGCAAACACGCGCGCATCCTGGTTGAGCGTCACGGCGCCCTCCTGCCCGCCGCGGGCGGCGATGAGACGCAGCCGGCCGCGCTTCTCGGCAGCGCTGAAGTGCTTCTGCTCATAACCGGGCGGCAGCCGCGCCGCCTCGGGCGTGATCCAGATCTGCAGCAGGTGCACTTCCTCGCTCCCCGGGTTGAACTCGCTGTGCACGACGCCCGTGCCGGCGCTCATGCGCTGCAGGTCGCCGCGGCGGATCACCGAGCCGTTACCCATCGAGTCGCGGTGCTCAAGCTCGCCGGCGAGGATGTAGGTGAGGATCTCCATGTCCCGATGCCCGTGCTTGCCGAAGCCCTCGCCCGGGGCGACACGGTCATCATTGATGACCCGCAGCGCGCCGAACTCGAGCCACTGCGGGTCCTGGTACTCGCCGAAGGAGAACGTGTGGTAGGTCTTGAGCCAGCCGTGGTCAAAGTAGCCACGCTCGGCACTGCGGCGCACTTGCAGCATGGGAACACTCACCCGGAAAAGCCGGCCCGGTCGTGCGTAGGAGTCTAGGGATCGGCGTCAGCGGCCGCCACCCGTCAGGCGCGTGTGTACAGCATCTCCCAGGAGTACATGAGCTTGTCCTTGAGCAGCAGCATGCCGGCCGCGCGGTAGTTCGCCGCCGCGAGCTGCCCGAAGTGCTCCGAGCCGTAGTAGCCGGAAGCCTCGCAGCCGTAGACGGCGAGGATCGAGCTGCCGATGACCGCGAAGCGCCCCTGGATCTTGCCGAACATGGCGCTCTCGAAGGTCCAGCGCAGGCTCTCGCCTGCGGCCCGCGGCGGCTCGATGAGATAGGCTTGTACGAACTCTGTGGGCGGGGAGCCGAGTACCTTAAGCTTGCCCGACAGCAGCCAGCATTCCGGACGGTGCACGATCTCGGTGCGCGCGTGGGCCTCCAGCGGCTCGCCATCGGCGCGCCAGAGCGTCCCCGTGCCGGACCAGACCGCCGGCTCGAACAGAAACGTGTGCGTCATGCGCCGATTATCGCGCGCGCGTAAGCTTTCGGGTACGTTGCCCGGAAACTACATAAACGGAGGTGCCTATGCTCACGGAACGCATCTGGTCGGGAAACTCGCTGCGTAACTTCTTCTACCTGATCGCCGACCCCGACAGTGGCGAGGCGCTTGCGGTCGACCCGCTCGACTGGCGCCTGGTGCTGGATGTGGCCAAGCAGCACGGCTGGACCATCAAGCAGATCCTGAACACGCACGAGCACGGCGACCACACCGGCGGCAACGTCGGGCTGAAGGACGCCACCGGCGCCAAGGTGCTGGCGCACGAGGGCGCGGCGCCGAAGATCGGCACCGGCATCGACCGGGGACTGAAGAAGGGCGACGTGATCAAGGTGGGCCGCGTTGAGCTTGAGTGCCTCGACACCCCGGGCCATACCATGACGCACGTGTGCGTGCTGTCGCACACGGACCATCCGGCGCTGTTCTGCGGCGACACGCTCTTCAACGCCGGCGTCGGCAACTGCCACAACGGCGGCGACCCACAGGTGCTGTACGACACGTTCGCGAGCCAGCTCGCGCGCCTGCCGGATGCGACGCGCGTCTACCCGGGCCACGACTACCTGTCGCGCAACCTCGAGTTCACGCTCGATCGCGAGCCCAGCAACAAGGCCGCGACTGAGTTCCTGGTCGAGGCCAAGGCGCACCAGGCAGCCGAAGCGCCGGTGACTACGCTCGGGGAGGAGAAGCGCTTCAACACTTTCCTGCGCCTGCAGAACCCGGACGTGATCGCGCGCCTGCGCGAGAAGTTCCCGGATCTGGGCGAGCGGCCCGATCCCAAGACCGTGTTCGTGAAGCTGCGCGAGCTGCGCAACAAATGGTAGCCAGGCAAGTGCGGCAGCTGCTGCCGCTGCTGGCGGCACTCGGCGCCGCTGCTTGCGGTGCTCACGGCGATGGCGCCGCCGCCGCTCCGCCCGCCTTGACACCCGAGGCGCGGCACGCGGTGGAGGACGGCGTGCGCAGGTTCATGGAGGACGTGGCCACCGCGGTGACCGCGGAGGGACCGTCCGCCTGGCGGCACGAGTTCGCCAACCGCCCCGAGTTCTTCATGGCCTCAGACGGCGAGCTGGTCTTTGCGGACGGCGCCGGTGCGGCCAGGGGCATCGATGCGCTCGCGCAGAACCTGCCCAAGATCAGCCTCACCTTCACCGACCTGCGGGCCGATGCACTCACCCCGCAGCTGGCGGTGGTCGGCGCCGCCTACTCAGAGGTGCAGGAGGACGGCAAGGGGCTCTCGCACACCGACCGCGGCTACTTCACCGGAACCGCCGAGCTCAGCGCCGGGCGCTGGCAGCTGCGCAACGCCCACTGGTCGAGCCACCCTTAAGCGAGCCGTGCGCTACTTGAGGTAGCGGTCCATCCATTCAAGATAACGCTGCGTGCGGTCGATCAGGAAACTCGGCCGCGTCAGCACGTGGAACTCGCCCGGGTAGACAATGAGCTGCGCCGGCACGCCGAGCGTGGCCAGCGCCTGGTACATCTGCTCGCCGCCGGCCAGCGGCACGTTGAAGTCCTTGTCGCCACCGAGAAACAGCGTCGGCGTCTTGATGCGGTCGGCATGGAAGAAGGGGTAGGAGACCTTCATCCACAGCGCCGTGTCGCGCCACGGCGGACCGAGCTCCGCGTTGTACTGCAGCTGGTACTGGTCGGCGCCGTACATCGCGGTCTGGTTGCCGCTGCCCGCGCCGCTGATGGCCGCCTTGAAGCGCGCGTCGCTTGCGATGGTGTAATCGGTGAGGAGGCCGCCGTAGCTCCAGCCGCCGACGCCCAGGCGCGCAGGATCCGCGATGCCCTGCGCGAGCGCGTAGTCGACGCCTGCGAGCAGGTCCTCGACCTCCTTGTGACCCCAGTCGGCGAGGATGCTGCGCGCGTATGCAGCCCCGCGGCCGGTGCCGCCGCGGTAATTGATCGCCAGCACCACGTAGCCGTGGGTCGCGAAGTACTGCCGCTCGAGCGGCGGGCCGTAGCCCCACAGCTCGAGCGAATGATCGTCCTGGCCGTTCGGCCCGCCGTGGATCCACAGGATCGTCGGATAGCGCTGCCCGGCCTTGAAACCCGGCGGCTTCACGATCTGCCCGTGCACCTCAGTGCCGCCGCGGCTCTTGAAGCGGATGTCCTCGACGCTCCCGAGCTCGAGCTCGGCGAACAGGGCATCGTTGTGCGCCGACAGCCGCCGCAGCTTGCCGGCCTCGAGTGCATAAACTTCCGGCGGCGAATGATCGTTGGAGACCAGCACCGCGGTGTGGCCGGCGGCGGCGGCGAGCTCATGCACCACGATCTTGTCAGCCAGCGGCGTGACCACCCCGCTGCCGACGTCCACCGCGGCCGGGTACTGGTAGCCGTCGTCCTCGACGCTGATGAGAATGGTGCGCCCGTCGGCTGAGAACTTCTGCGCATAGAGGGCGCGGTCGAGGCTGCGGGCGAGCGGCCGCACCGTGCCGCTCTTCACCTGCGCCACGCTGAGCGCATCGGTCATGTAGGCGTTGAACTTCGGGGCCGCGCCCTCGAGGAAGGACAGGAGCGTGCCGTCCGGGCTGAAGTCGAGGATCTGGCGATTGGGGGAGAAAGTGCTCAGGAGCCGCCGCGGCGTGGCGCCCGCGCGCGCCTCGATCAGGAAGATGTCATCGCGACCGACATCTGCGGGGCGCCCGAGGCGGTTGCCCACGAAGGCGATCTCGCGGCCGTCGGGGGAAAACACCGGATCGGAATCGGCACGCCCCGCCTCATCGGTGAGCACCACGCACTCCCCGCTCTTCACGTCCAGCAGGTACAGGTGCGTGCGCATGTCGGCGCTGAGGTAGCCCTCCTTGTCCTGCTTGAACTGCAGGGCATCGATCACGATCGGGCGCGGCGTTTTGCCTTCGGTCTTCGCTTCCGACTTGCCTTCCGATCTGGCCTCCGCGGCAGCGCCGCGCATCACGAGCACCACGTGCGCGCCATCGGGCGCCCAGGCGTAACTGGTGATCTCCTGCGTCACGTGGCTCACCGCGCGGCCCTCGCCGCCGCGGCGGTCGAGCAGCCACAGCTGCGTTTCCCCGGACGCCGGGCGCGCGCTCAGGTAACTCAGGTAGCGCCCGTCGGGGCTGAAGCGCGGGTCGGTGACACTTTCCCCGCGCGTCAGCTGCACGCCCTCGCCGTGCGCCCAGTCCGCGCTCCACAAGGCGCTGCGGCTCTCGTCGGCTTCCTTATCGTAGGTGGTCACGAGGTAGGCCACCGCGGCGCCATCCGGGGCGACCTGCAGGTCCGAGACGGGCTGGAAGCGGTACCAGTCCTCGGGCGCGAGCGGGCGCCCGGCCACTGCACTGAGGGGCAGGAGGAGCGCGATGAGGGAGCTCAGGAGCGGCAGCAGGCGTTTCAGATGCACGATGGTTCCTCGAACGGGCGTTCAGGTGGACGCCGGCTTGTCAGGTTTTGAATAGCAGGCCGCGGGCGCCCGCAGGAGCGCCGCGCAGTGTAGCCTTTCGGCCACCCCGGCCGGCAGCCCGCGCGCCGCGCAGCACGCGTGCTACGCTCTTTTTTGCGCATGGACTATCGCTCAAATCCGCCGTCGCCGACGACGCCATGAACGCCCCGAAATCCCAGACACCCTTCCAGGCAAGCCTGCGCCAGGCGCACTTCGCGCTGCGCTCCGGGCGCGCGGTGGCAGCCGAACAGGCGCTGCGGGCACTCGCGACGCAGGCGCCTGCGGACGTGAACTGCCTGTGGCTCCTCGGGGCCGCCCTCCTCGACCAGGGGCGCCTCCCCGAGAGCATCACCGCGCTCGAGGCGGCGCTGTCGACCGCGCCGCAATTCCACGCAGCGCGCGTGGATCTCGCGCGCGCCTACCGGCGCGCGGCGCGCCCGGGCGAGGCACGCGCACAGCTACGCCGCGTGCTGGAGGAGGTACCGCACCACCACCTGGCATGGCTCGCCTACGGGGACGTACTGGTGGATCTTGCGCAGTTCGAGGATGCACGCATCGCCTTCGAGCGGGCACGCCTCACTGATCCGCAACGCGTGCGGATCGAGTCCGCCACGCGCGCACTCGCGGCAGCAGATCACAGGCAGGCGGAGGAGATCTTCCGTGCCATCCTGCAGGAAGACCCTGCGCACGTCGGGGCACTGTGCGGACTGGCGGCAGTATCCCTGGAGGCCGATCGTGCCCACGACGCCGAGAGACTGTTGCGTCACGCCCTGAAGCAGAGCGAACACGTGCCGCTCGCCTACCGCGGACTCGCGCCGGCACTGGTGCAGGGCGGGCGCCTCAACGAAGCCGCGGCGGCGGTACTGCACCTGGAGAGACTCGAACCCAACAGTCCACAGACCTGGGTGACGAAGGCCACGGTGGCAACGCGTCTCATGCGACAGGACGACGCCCTGCTTGCCTATGAGCGGGCGGCGCAGCTGCAGCCCAGGGAGCCCGGGCTGCGCCTGTCCATGGGACATGTCCAGAAGACCCTCGGCCGGCGCGCGGACAGTGAAGCCTCGTACCGGGCCGTGCTCGAGCTTGATCCGGGGCGAGCGGAAGCCTACTGGAGCCTTGCGGATCTGAAGAATTACAGCTTCAGCGAGGTGGAGATCGAGACCCTGCAGCGGCTGCTCGTCAGCGACCGACGCGATCGCTCCAACGAGGCGCAGCTGCACTTTGCCCTCGGCAAAGCCTTCGAGCAGCGCCGCGATTTTGCGCGGGCCTTCAGCCACTATGCACAGGGAAATGCGCTGCGCAGCCTCGAGGCGCCCTTTGACATCGGCAATTTCGAGCAGCGCAGCGCCCGTATCCGCGCGTTCTTCACGCCCGCGTTCTTCGCAACGCGCGCCGGCAGCGGCGACCCCGGTGCGGCGCCCATCTTCATCGTGGGCCTGCCGCGCTCAGGGTCGACCCTGATCGAGCAGATCCTGGCGAGCCACCCGCGCGTCGAAGGCACCATGGAGCTGCCGAACATTCTCGCCATCGTCGGTGACCTCGACGATATCGCGCCGCGCCGCGACGGCTATCCGGAGACACTCGCGGGCGTGGCCGCCGGCACGCTCAGCGCCCTCGGCAATCGCTATCTCGAGGAGACCGCGCCGCTGCGCGCGACGGCCGAGCGCTTTACGGACAAGCTGCCCAATAACTTCAGCCACGTCGGCCTGATTCACGCCATCCTGCCGAACGCCACGATCATCGATGCGCGCCGCCACCCGATGGACGCCTGCCTCAGTACCTTCAAGCAGTACTTTGCGGAAGGCCAGACCTTCAGTTACGACCTTCAGGACCTGGGACGCTACTACCGCTGCTACCTTGGCCTCATGGATCACTGGGACCAGGTGCTGCCGGGCAAGGTGCTGCATGTTCAGTACGAGCAGCTGGTCGCGGATCCGGAGGGTGAGATCCGGCGGCTGCTTGCGCACTGCGGGCTTGAGTTCGACGCGGCCTGCCTGAACTTCCACGAGACGCGCCGCGCCGTGCGCACGGCCAGCGCCGAGCAGGTGCGCCAGCCGATCTATTCTTCGGGCGTCGCTTACTGGCGCCACTTTGAAACCGAGCTTGAGCCCCTGCGCGTGGCCCTGGGCGACGCCTTAGATCGTTTCTAGAGCCGCCGCGCCCAGGCTTCGGCGCCGACGTCTTATTGAACGATCGTTGACTAAGGGGCTGCCCTCAAAGGATGATCGGAGCAGCCCGCCCGGCGCAGGCCGGATGCGCGAGCTATCAAATAAGCTGATTTGGGGAGTCTTCTGATGCCTTCACGCAGCCGGAATCGCGCGGCCCGCAGTCCTCATCTTCCGTTGGCCGCGGCCCCGCGGCGCACGCACATAGGGCTGGCGGTCGCAGCAGCTCTTGCCGGCGCAGCGCTCCCCCAGGGCATGGCGCTCGCTGATGCAGCGGCCGACACCACGTCATCATCAGGCGGCGGCGCGCTGCAGGAAGTCGTGGTCACGGCGCGCAAGCGTGCAGAGAACCTGCAGGACGTGCCGATCAGCATCGACGTCTTCACCAAGAAGGACCTGGAGAATCTCGCCATCAACGGCTTCGATGACTTCGCGCAGAAGACCCCGGCCATCTCCTTCATCAGCACCGGTCCCGGGACGCAGCTGTTCGTGTGCCGCGGGGTCTCCGACGGCAGTAACCCCAACTACGCCAATACCTCATCCACCGGCTACCTCGTCGATGACATGTCGATGGACTACTCGGGCAGCATGCCGGACCTGCAGCTGTACGACGTTGGACAAATCGAGGTCCTGGAAGGTCCGCAGGGCACCACCTTCGGCGCCAGTGCGATGTCCTGCGTGATCCGCATCATCACCAATAAGCCCGACGTGAATGCCTTCAGCGCCGGAGTCGACTTCGATGGCGGCCAGATCCAGGGCGGCCAGCAGAACTGGAGCTACCAGGGATTCCTGAACGTTCCGATCATCGAGGGCGTCCTCGGTTTTCGCGCCTCGGCCTACAGCGTCTCAGGCGGCGGCTTCATCAACAATGAGCTCACCACCCGCACCTGGGTCAACGGCACGGTGTCCAACAACGCCCCGTGGGCGCGCAACGACTACAACCGCGAGCACACGGAGGGCGGGCGCGCGGCGCTGAAACTGGAGCTGGGAGAGCGCTGGTCGGCCTTCCTGAGCGGCGGCTATCAGCGCCGCAGCACCCTCGGCGCGTGGGATGAAGATCCGAGCCTCGCCCCACGCACGGTGGAGCGCTTCGGTCCGGAGTCCAACCAGTTCCAGACCAAGATGCTCGATCTGAACGTGGCAGGCGACGTCGGCATCGGCGATCTGGTATTCGCGAGCACCCTCTGGGCGCAGCCGCGGCGACAGTGGAATGAGTACTCGGCGTACGAACAGAACTACAACGCCGGCGCCAAGGCGAACCCGCCTTCGGGGTATCCGGGTACCCAGGAGGGTTTTACCTGCCAGAGCGATCCATTCTTCGGTGGTACGCCCTTCACCGGCTGCAAGGTGCCGCTGCAGTACTACTACTACAGCGACAACACCACCCGCGAGTCGAACGAGCTGCGGCTCGCCTCCAAGCCCGGCGGGCGCTTTCACTGGCTCGGCGGACTCTACTGGGAGCGCACCACCGACAAGAGCATCAGCAACACCTATTACATGCCGGGACTGGTTTATAGCGGCAAGGCGTTTCAGTCCTACGCAAACTATTACGGTCTCACGCAGCCCACGCTGCCCGCGGGCCAGTGGTATGCGTACACCGAGCGCACTGACTACCTGCAGACCTCCGAGTTTGCCAACATCAGCTTCGACATTACCGCTAAGCTAAAAATTGAAGCCGGCATCGTGCACTTCCACTCGGATTACAAGTCCGACACGCCCTTCGCCCAATTCGCCTACTACAGCTCCGGCCCGGCCATCGTCACTAGCGACTCGCACAAGTGGGACAAGAGGTTCGGGCTGAACTACCAGATCAGCGACAACAACATGGCGTACGCGCTGTATTCGGAGGGCTTCCGCGACGGCGGCAGCAACGCCGGTGCGCCGGCCTCGTGTTACGGCTCCGGGGTCCCCGACAGCTACACACCGGATACACTCAAGAACTACGAACTCGGACTCAAGACGACGAGCCTGCAGGGGCGCCTGGTCTGGAACAGTTCGGTTTACCTCATGGACTGGCAGGACCTGCAGGCGCTCATCTTCAACCCCGCGGTCTGCCCCTCATCCAGCTACAACATCAACGTCGGCAAGGCGCGCATCTACGGTGCGGAAACGCAGCTCACGGCCAAGCTCAGCGACAACTGGTCGCTGCAGGCCGGCGCGTCCTACAACGATTCGCGCGTCACGTCCACGGTCACTCCCGCCTATCAGGCATATGTCGGCGAACGCCTGCCGTTCGCGCCCTACTTCAGCTGGACCTGGAACGTGCGCTACGAGCACCCGCTCAGCGCGAGCCTGCGCGGCTACGGGCAGTTCGACATGGCCGACAAGGGCGACATGTACAACGGCCTGAATCCCGAGGACAAAAACATCAATCTGCCGCGCATCCTACAGCCTTCCTACATCCTCATGAATCTGCGCATGGGCCTGAATCCGGAAGGAGGCCACTGGCTGACCGAGTTCTACATCTCGAACCTTGCGAACAAGAACGCGATCGTCTACAGCAACACCGGCAACTTTGACGTGCGCCTGACCACCACCGAGCCGCGTGTGTTCGGTCTGCGGGTGAACTACCGCTTCGGCAAGGAAACGAACGCCGACTAAGGGCTGCCTCGGGGCGGCCGCGAACCATCGCTTCGGGGAAGCCTTCCCTATACCCTAGGCGGCCATGCATTCTGCTTTCTACCGCCGCTCCTTCCTCATCGTAACCGCGGCCATCCTCGGCTACGCCCTCTACCGCATCATCGAGCCGATGCTCGGGATCCTCGGCTGGACGGTGGTGCTGTCGTTCATTCTCTACCCGCTGCACGAGCGTCTGACACGCACGCTCAAAGGCCGGCGCTCCTGGTCGGCCGGCATCATCGCAGGCCTCACACCCTTTCTCGTGTTCGTGCCGCTGTCGATCCTGGGAGCGGTGTTCGCAGGCCAGGTGGCGAAGGTCATCGACTACCTGCGGGCGCAGACCGACGTCTCGTACCCGGAGCTCGTACAGCGGCTCTCGAGCTACCCCCTGATCGGCAGCGCCGTCGAGTGGGTGCAGGAGAACACCACCATCACGGCCACCGAGGTGCAGGGCTGGCTGACCGGCGGCCTGCAGGCGGTGCTCAAGACCGCGGCCTCCATGGGCGGCAGCGTGGCGCTCAACGTGTTCGGCACACTCATCGGCTTCTTCATCATGATCTTCATGCTGTT
>Ga0302317_10000289_pt1 | contig 45852 bp, 51 predicted proteins | sample III_Palsa_N3_3_FD_200450 | JGI IMG/M metagenome (GOLD analysis project Ga0302317, IMG submission 200450) | Peat permafrost microbial communities from Stordalen Mire near Abisko, Sweden - III_Palsa_N3_3 | ecosystem: Environmental > Terrestrial > Soil > Palsa > Peat permafrost | place: Sweden...
ATACGCATAAGTATCAATCTGCCCGCCGAAAAGCCCCATCGGATCACTCTGGGGAGAACGACCCGTAGCCGCCTCGTAGCTTCGGAAGCCAAAGTTCGCCAAACCAGATTCGGCATCGTAATACTGCCCACTGAACCTTAAATTCAATACATAGCCCGTCGCTGACGTCGGTTGCTGTTCACCGAAGGGGTTCTCTTGATACGGCAGCTGCCAGATCACGGTGCCCGTACTATTGGTTACCGCCCTCGGCGTATTTAGCTGATCGGCAGTCACATAGTTGACCGTGCTGGTCGTCACGCTGCCATTGATGGTGTTGTCCACAACCGCCACCGGCAAGTCGCCCAGCCAGATGTAATCCCTGTTGGTCGTGCCGTATTCGCCGATCAATTGACCGGCCTCATTGTAGGCGTAACGCTCGGTCACGGCCTGCGGATAGGTAGCGACCTTGTTGATGCGCTCGCCCACGGCGTTGTACGTGTACGCGCCCACGGTCTGGCCATTGAGCTGCGCCACCGTCAAGCGGTTGCGTCCGTTGTACCCGAACCCGTACGCATTCCCTCCCATCACACTAGCTGTCGTGTTGCCGTCAGCATCGTTGATGCGTGCTGCGTTGCCGATGCTGGCGATTTTGTGTGTGCCGCTGGTGTAGAGATAGGCACCGGTAGCCAGGCCGGGCGCCGTCTTACTTAGACGATCGCCGGTCTGATTGTAGGTGTAGGTTTCCAGCGCGGTGCCGGCGTCGGTGATGCCAGTGAGCCGATACAGCGGATCGTAGCTATACGTCTCCGTAGCTGGGTTGGCACCTGGTGCGTTGCCCAAGGCGACGATATTGCCCATCGCATCCCGCGCAAAATGCAGCACCAGGGCCGGACTGGTCAGGTCGGTAAGCTGGTAGTTGGCGTTATAACCGCGAATGATGGTCTGACCGTTACCTAGCGTGTAGCTGCTGATCGGCCCGAACGGCAGATAGCTGATGGCGCTGACCACAGTAGGCGATGCCGTGGTGGCGCCGCTGGGTGTCACTTGCACACCGCTGATACGTCCGTTGCTATCGTACGTGTAGCTGATCGCGGTCTGGTCAGGCGTACTTTCGCTGCTTAGTTGATTGGCTGCCGTGTAGCTGTAATGGGTGATGTCATTATTACCCGACGTCTCCTGCATCTTCTGGATGACGTTACCGCGGCCGTCGTAGCAGAACACCGTAGTGACGGCGCCCTCCACCACCCTCGTGAGCCGATCGATTGGACTGGAAGCACTGCAGCCTGTCACTGTGTTGGCTTCGTCGTAGGTATAGCTGACGTTTTGCGTGGTATCGACGTAGCTGGTGCTGATCAGGCGATCATCCGCGTCATAGGTCGAGGTGCTGACGACGCCCTTTGCATCGGTATGCGTGAGGCGATTGCCGGCCGCATCGAAAGTGTCGGTGCTGGTGCCGGTATCCGGGCTTTGCAGCCGCGTGCGGTTGCTCAGACCATCGTAGGTGTTGGTGGTTATGAGAGCCGCCGGATCGGTAACGCTCGTCATGCGGTTTAGCGCATCCAGGCTGGTCGTTGTGGTGGTGTTTTTCGTGGCCGTGTCGGTACCGTTGTAATTGGCGATGGTGCTCGTCAAGCGGTTCAGTGCATCGAAGCCCTGTTGGCGCTGGTGACCGAGGGCGTCGGTACTGTTGACCAGATTGCCATTAGCATCGTAGTTACCGCTGGCGCTGGCATTGAAGACGGTCTGGTTGAGCCCGTCGATCACCGCTGTGAGCTGGCCCAGCGTGTTGAACTGACGTGACTGGCTTTGCAGCGGCATGCCAGAGATGTTGAAAATCTGCTCACTGGTTTTGTTGCCAGCCGCGTCCAGCGTGTAGTGAAGGTCGTTGCTCTGCGCATCCAGGATGTCGGTCAGACGATGGGCGGTATCGTATTTGAAGGTGGTGGTCACCCCGTTGGGTTTGGTGATCGTTTCGACTGCGCCGTATGGCCAATAAGTGAGGGTAGTGGTGGCACCGTTGACGGTGCGCGAGGCGAGCCAACCACGCGGCGTGTAGGCCAAGTCAGTGTTGATGCCGTTAGCGTCGACGGACCGCGTGATGCGGCCCGCCCCGTCGTACGAAGCGACAGTGGTCACATGGCCCAGCGCATCGGTGATCTGATAAAGGTCACCCGTTTGGTAACACGCCGCACCCGGTGTGCCGCAGCTCGTGGCGCTGCTGGTCATGTAATAGCTGTAAGTGATGGTCTGGGCGAGATCGGTACGGGGGCCGGTGACGCTGAGCAGTAATCCGACCAACGGACACTGCACGCCGTCCACCGCCGCGCAATAGCTATAGGTCCAGCGACGCACACCCGCTGGGACTACACCGGTGACTGCACAGGTGTAGCTGCTCGCCAAAACCGGATCGATCTCGCAACGGGCTAGCGGCTGGCCAATCGTGTTGTAGACCCAAGAAGTCTCGGCGACCGTGGCGTTACTCGCGTTGACGACGGTGGTTTGGAGCGGCACTCGCAGCGCGGTGTTCCAAGTGGTATTGGTTACGCGTTGATTGGTCGCTCCGAGGGCGTCGACTTCCTGATCGAGCAATCCATTCGCGTCGTAGGTTGTCCGAGTCACATTGCCTTTGAAATCGGTCGCTGTGAGCGGATGGCCATTGTTATCGAACGTAGCCGCGGCGTACGGTTGATCGCAGATCGGACCACAGGGGGCACTGACGGTGCTGCCGTGGACGGTGCCACTGGTCACCACAAAATTCAGCGTGGTCTGTGCACCCAGCGGATACGTGACCGATGTCGTGCCATTGCTGTTGTACGTGACCTGCGTGAGGTCGACGTTGCCTGCGAGCACGGAGGAGTTGGCGTGACCGACGCTGTCATAGCCGATACTGGCGTAGCGCGTTCCGGTCTCGTCCGTGACTCCCGTGAGGTTGTTGGGGAACGAAGCGCCAGAGGTCAACCCGCTCTCGTTGTAGTGGTACACCCGCGTGCTTTGATCGGGGTACGTCACCTGCTGAAGATTGCCGGAACTGTCATAGCCGTAAGTCAACACGCCGTTATCGGGCAACGTCACCGTCGCAATGTTTCCACTACTGTTGTAAGTGAACGAGAGCTGGCGACCCTCTGGGTCGACCACGCTGCTCAGCCTGCCGCTTCCCGGCAGCACCGACGCTGGAGCGTAAGTGAGCAAAGTTGTGCGCTGGTTTTCGTCAACGATGGATGTGACTCGCCCATAGGCATCGAAGCTTTCGTTATGACGGGTCGCAGCCTCGAAGTATGTCCAGCCGGTGATATCACCTGACCCATCGGATGTCGACGACAGCGTATCGGAAACATCCAAGTCGGAGACCCATGCGGCGCCCTTAAGATTGAAGAGGACTTGCGTGCCATCGGGCCGCACGACCGTGGCCTGGGTTGGATTGACGCTTACTGCGAGCACGCTGCGGTCAAAGCTGTCGCGCCAGTTAACGCCGATGTTTGCCGAGATAACTTCAGGCTGGCTGTTGTAATAGCGATGGAAGCTCAGCGCGCCGAGGGCGGCGTCCTCTTCGTCACGATACTCATTACCCGTGCCCAGATTAATGGGGTCTCCCCCGGACTTATTAATAGGGTTGGTCGCACAATGACAGGCGGGGCCTGCATTCTTGCCGGGAGTACCCGGCGCGATGGGAGTGACTCCAACGTCGAGGTAATCATTCGTCCCCTCAGCCTCCAGAGGGTGCAAGGACGACGTCCAGTTATCCCAGTATTCGTTGATTCCTGAATAGGTATAGCAAGCTTTGTAAAGGTACTGACGCGTCGGTACGTCCGCCATGCACGCTGCCAAAGCTTGTGGCATGGAATGAAAGTAATAAGTGCCGCCGAAGATCTGCACTTGAGCCGACGCCGATGGCAGGTGCGCCAGCGCGAATACCACAACGGCGAGCAGCTGATGCCCAGTGCGCCAACGTGATGTTTGCTTGCCCCGTTGCCCCATTGCCAAGCGATCCCGAAGCGCACGCAGCGCTATCCGTGCGATGTCCATGTATCCCCTAAATGCGCAGCGCGCAAAGTGCGCTCGATGCCACCCACGGTTGTCGTGGGCCTGCGAGCAGCGCTCTTTATAGCAAACTTTACGCATCCGAAAGATGCGCCCTGTCAGAAACTACAGGTGCCCGTAATCAGGATGTGCCGTCATCCAATCACGAGCAACACAAAGTGCACGAATTCACCTGACCGGCCGAAGGAACAGACCGCGGGTCACGTCTGGGCGGACACGCTGCACGGCCTGAGTCAGAGCAGCCCACCGGCCACCGTCGGCTTGCGAGTGATCCTCTTGCCACGTAGGCCCGCAGGGCTTCGCGCGGACCGGTCGGCCTCGGCTGACTCGCAGCGTGCTTGCGGGTTGGTGACTTACCGTGGTGTTGACGCACCATGGCCGGTCGCCCTTCTCTTTTCCTATTGAATGACGCCCTTCCCGCGCAGCGTGTCCATGCAGACATGCTCCTCGCGGCGAATGGTGACCTCGGCCTGATACAGGCCGATCATCTGCGCCTTCCATGCATCGTTAGCCGGCATATCGGCGGCGCCCTTCAGCTCCGGCACAAACGGCACGACCGCTGGCGGCGGTGTCCGATCACAGTTGACCGTGGGCGGCTTGGTTGGCTCTTTCGACGGCCGCGTTGAGAGCGGTTTGCACGCCGTCAGGGCGAGCGCAAGCCACGTCAGCGGCAGGGCGGTCACGATAGACCGTACGGATCGTTTCGAGTGTGTCATGGGTCTGGCCTTGGATGGCGGGCAGCTGGGTGCCGAGCGCGGTGGTGAGCGTGCCGGTGGCCAGCGCGCTGTACCGGTCGAGTGCATCGCGGTCGGTTTGCCGTTGGACAGCCGCGCGCGCATCGTCAGCCAGCACCGCGTTGCGGCCGTCTTCGAATCGTCCATTACCGTAGTGGCGCACGGCGATCGCACCCAACGTCACCAGCCCGATGGCCGCGAGCGCGACACCGGCATAGCGATAGATGCTTTTCATCAATTCCCCTTGTCGCCGGCCGGCGGCGGTGTGGCACCAATGAAGGTGCTTTCGGTGTGATCGCCTTCGTCCACCGGCACGCCGAGTCGGGCCCGAACCAGGCGCTCCAGCATGCGAATGCTCACGGTGGCTCCCAGCCAGCCGCACACCCCGACGCACACGCCGGTCCACTGCGGGGACAGGTGCAGCTGCTGGCAGATCAGCATCACCAGAATGCCGACGAAGCCCGCGGCCATCGACTCCAGCAACGTGCGCCACAGCGAAATGGGGCCGCCAGCGTCGAGCGTGCGCAGCACATGGCCAAGCGCACCGCCTACGCACGCAAACAAGGGGTACAGCACCAACTGCCACCAGGTGAAGTTAAGCGGCGGCTGATCCATGTCAGTGCCTATCACGCGCATGGCGAGTCATAGGACATAGGTTGCGGTCAAGCCGGGCGTCAGCCCGCGCTGCAGTTTGGCGAGCACCTTGGCAGTGGCTTCGTCTTTCGTGATCTTGCCGTCGTGGCTCGCATCGAGGCCGGCGTTTTGCCGGTAGCCTGCGCCGTCAGAGAACAGTACCGAGCTGCCGGGCTGGCCCACGTATTTGGGCAACAAGATCGCCATGTACATGTCCGACAGCGAGCCGATGCGCCGCGCGTACGGCTTGAAATACTGCCGCACGTAGGACAGTTGCGACTCGGCCGACAACAGCTGCAGATTCTCGATGGTGGTACCAAGGCCAGCGGCCGTCGCTGGCATAAATTGGATGAGGCCCGCCGCGCCAGATCCGGCCGCGTTGCGCACTGATGCGCTGAACGTTTCGCCGCTTTCAAACGCTATACAGCTCATCAGCCAGCTCGGATGCTCAGCACCCCAACCAAAGTCACGGCAGATGCCGAGCAGCGTTTTAGCAAAGCCCGTGGAGACGCGCGCGCCCCATGCAAGACTGATCGCAGAGCCGGTGGCAGAGTTTGGCGGTTGGTTTGGCATGCGATCAGCATGCCGGGCTCGCTGTGCCACCTTTACCCGACAGGTGGCACACGTCTAGCTGCGTGAGTAAGCGAAGGATGCGGAGAGCGTCTGCCAGCCGGTAAGCCCGGCGCGCACAGCGTCGATTTCCACGCGTACCGGGCCATCACCACTGACCACGGGCGTGAGGGTATTGGCAGTAACACCGGTGGTCGTGCTGTTGAGCGCGTTGTTGAGATACACGCGTACCGTGTAGGTGGTACCGGATTCCGGACCGATATCGACTTGCCGCGTGTCCACCATCTGATCCGCTTGCAGCACGCGCGAGCGATGCGACCATGCCAGTGCCAGGCTGCCGACGACCGTCGCCGGATACCGATTGCCCGCCACCCTGAGATTGCCCGGTGGGTAGGGGCGCGCCTGGCGCTGTTTCATCGGCAGGCTGAGCGTGGCCGCCGCGGATGGATCGAGCATACCTGCGCCGGAAACGGTCAACAGCTTGGCGTTGACGCTTTCGCCGACCACGTATTGCGTGCTGTCGGAGCCGACATGGCCCTGATAGAACCACAACCGCGCACCGAGCGCGTGCGCCGCTGGCACGGTATCGACACAACCGCGGCCCAACGTGACACTGCCTGTCACGGTATTGATACCGTCGATACGCACGACCTCGGCATCCAGCAGCGCCGCGCTGCCCACCTGCACCGCCGAGAGGTCATCGAACGCCGATAGCGCGAGCGTGGTGTCGGTGGGCCCGATCGCTACCCCCAGCGTACCGGTGGTGATGAAGTCGCCGCCGCCGCGATCGGCGTATGCCGCCGTGCCCAGCCGCGTGAACAGGTGATAGTTGTAATTGACGCCCGGCGGGCGCACGGCCAGCGCGGTGAGATAGCCGGCGTCGGACGTGAGCATCTGCAGGTTGGCTGGGTCCATCGTGCGCGCTAGGTCGCGGTACGTCATCTCCACCGCCTGCGACGTGGTGATGGCCTGCGGCGTGCGGTCTGGCGCTGCCCACAGCGAGCCGCCGGGCGTGAGGTACGAGGTGGACGGCAGCGCAAACTCATCCTGTGCCCAGCTGATCGTGAGGCTGCGCGCGGTGCTGTCGCCATAGTTGACCTTGAGCACGCGGATCGGCATCTGCACCACTTTCTCGCGCGCCCAGCTCAGCAGCAGCACGTCGCCCACCTTCGTTTTCCAGCGCGTGCTCTTGACCTTGCACTCGCCCTTGGCCAGCAACGCGCTAAGCGTGTGGCAGTCCCGTGCCGCCAGGCGGCTGGCGAGCGCCGCACTCCACGCGCCTGGGTACGCGGTGGACTGGTCCACCACCTTGCCCTGCGCCTGAATGTTGGCCAGGTTCTGGTACACCACCGCCGCATCTTCGTTGGTATCGACGTCGCGATATGTCACCGTGACCTGATTGACGGACTGATCGAGTACCGGCACCTGAAAGCTGGTCATCTCGAGTATGTCGTTTTCATCGAGCACGGTGTTGGGATTGGCCGCCAACGTGGCCACGTCGTAATCGGCGCGCAGCAACCGGATGCCGGCGCGGTTCGTGGTCGGGTCGATGGTGCGCAATGCGCCGATGTGGTTGATCACGATGTTGATGAAGTCGCCCACCGCATCCGCCGACGACCACTTGAGGCAGAGTCCCATGCCTTCGTTGTAGAGCGCCTGCGCGGCTGTCAGAAAGCTGGCATCGTCGAGGCCCTGCCCGGCATCTTCCGACGCGCTCCACACCGGGTCGGTGAGTACTTGATAGATGATGTGCGCCGGGTTCATGCCACGGCCGACCTTGCACAGCTCCGGACGCCAAACCGGCGTATTCCAGCCCTTCAGATGGCGACGCACGCGAAAGCGCCACGCTTTGACGTAGGGGCTCATCGCGCCGATCAGGCCGGTAAATGCCACGGTGCAGATGTTGCGGTAAGCAGGCCGCACGATGGGCTCGATGGTGGCTAGCGCCGCGCTGGGCACCTGTGTCGCCTCACCCATCAGCACGGTGAGCGTGCCCTGCACACCACCCTCCTGCTTTTCGCCGCCGTACAGGCTACGTGCGTTGATGGTGACCGCACCACTGGCGGTCATGGTGGGCTGTCCCGAAGCCGGAAACATGGTCTTATCGTCGCCGCGGATCTCCAGAATCTCGTCCAGCGGGCCATGGCTCAGCCCCATATGGAACGTGCCGCCGTACCAGTAGCCGATGGTGGCGTCGCTGCTCTTACCGCCCATCGCTCACCTCGCTCACTTCGGCACGTGCGATCGCACAGGCGCGCAAGGCAAAGGCATCGCCGGTGGCCTCCAGCGTCTCCAGCGGCAGGCCATCGTGCAGGAACGCGCGATAGTCCAGATCGTGCTGCGCGAACCACGCGCGCACGCCGGATGCGCATAGCACGCCGACGCCCGGCATCGAGGCCGCGCGCACGTGTTGCATGATCACCACGATGGGAGCGCTCACTTGCCACCACCGCTGGACTTGATCGCCACGGTGTAGAGGCCGCCGTAATTGCAGACGTTGTTGTCGTCGATCCAGACCTCGCCGAACACCACGCACATGTCGCGACCGTCCGAAGCCAGCGGCACGCCGCCGTCCGTCAGCGACTGCGGCTGGGTGCTGGGCGGCTTGGGCATGCTGGCATAGACCGCCACCGCCACCACCAGCATGATGATCATATAAATAAGAAACGGCATGTGGACCTCAGTAAATGTTGTTCGCGCCGAACGGGTTTTTAGATGGGATGTAAGGTTGGCCGCCGTAGTTGCTCAGGTTATTGAACCGGCCGCAGCCATTGCCGCCGGTGGAGTGATCGCAGCCCGGGTACGCCTGCAGCACATCGCCTACCAGCAAGGGCGCGGCAGTCAGTAGAGTCAGCGTGTCGCCCACATGCGCCGTAACAAAACGCCAGGCTTCGTCGCCGTTGCGCGTCCACTCGATGAAGCCGCCCGCGAAATAGCCGTCGGGCTTGTTTGCGAACGCGCCCGACTTAATCACGTTGCCGCGGGCAGTGCTCAGCGTGCCATTCACGCGAAACGCGGTGCGATCGACCGCGCACATGGGCGCTGGGCTGTACAACGCGAAGCCGCAAGTTTTGGTCCACTTACGCCGCAGTCCAGTGTTTTGCTGTGCCGCCGCCCGGCTCATGCAAGTAAGCACCGCGGTGTGCTGGCCAGAATCCGGCGAGCCGACCGTGCCGCTCCACAACGTGCGCGCCGTGGTATCGCCGCGCGTGAGGCGCTGCACAGTCACATAGATGCGGCGCAACGGTGGCGCCGGGCGGAAGAGATCCATCAGCCCCAACGTCACCGGCACGGTGATGGTGAGCGTGGCCTTTTCCAGATCCGTGCTTTGCTCGATCGCACCGCGCTTGATCACCGCTGCCGCGTAAGTGTTGCCAAGAAACGTGACCGGCAGCAGGGCGTCGGTGTAGCGCCACATCTGCAGCCCGCAGGCAAAGGTGTAAATCTCGACCTCAGCCATTGCCGGTCAACTGCGCAAACGTCACGGCGCACGCCGCGGCGCCCACGGAATCGGTCCAGTGGTGGATCTCCACCGCATCGGTGTCGAGCCGGCACAACGCCATAAAGCTGATGCTCACCACGTTGGCCTTGGCGATGGTCGACGGCCACGCACTGTCGAGCTGCAGACGCTCGGTATCGGTGTCGATCTCGGCTGAGGCCGTAATGCGCCGATAGAACACGGTGCCATCGACCAACTGCACGCGAATGTCGCGCCGGCCGTTCTGCCCGTGCAAATAGACGGTATAGCCGCCGTTCGTCACGTCCATGGTGTTGCCGGCGGCATCGGCGGCCGGATACAGGTCATCCTGCCAGGTGGGTAGCCACACGCGACCGACCTTGCCAGCGAGCGCGTACAGCAGCTGGCGCAGGCTGTCATGCGCTGCGCGGCCGTAGACCTGCCAGCGGTGCGATTGAATCGGCCACGGCTTGCCGCTGATATCGTCGACCAGCGCGCCGCCGGTGTTGCCGTCGATCAGTTCCACATCACGGCCGTATTGCATGGTTGGGTTGTCGCTCCACTCGGGGCGATCCTCCAGCACCGGCGTGCCGAGGTAGCGCGCCGCCGGCATGGTCGCGATGTAGTCGTTGGCGTCCATGCTGACGAAGCGCACCGTCGTGTCGACCAGCCGCGTGGTGAAGCGGTTGAGCGTCGGGTATTCATCCAGCCGCGCGGTGCGTGCCGGGTACAGCTTCGTGCCGGCATCCCATGCATTGAGTGTGGCGCGCACCAGGTTGATCGCGCTGTCCGTCACGGTGTCGACTTCCACCGTCTCGTACGTGTGCGCGTCCGTCATCAGGATAGCTAGACCGCCCTTGTGGAAGTCCAGCCCGGCGGTGGCCATCGGAATGCTCAGCGCGCCAAGGGCCAAAGGCGTCGGCAACGCATGGATCTCGGCCCACAGTGGCACCGCCCACGTGCGTGCGCTGGCGTCGTACAGCATCGCCTCCATGCGCTGACGGTTGACGCCCTCCACCACCGGCACAAACTCCCAGCTACGGCGTGGCGTTTCGCGCAGCGGCGTGCTGGTTTCGTTGCCATTGGTCCCGCGCTCCACCAGCGTCAACCACTCCAGCCGCTCGGTGACGCCGCTGTCCCAATGGGGCGCGAACGTCCACGCGGTAACACGCTGGCCCGTGATGCGCACGCCGAGCGAGGGGTCGCCGGCAAACACCCACTGCACGGTGGTGTCGAGCGTGGCCGTACCTGCCACGCCGACGCTGAGTTGCCACGTCAACTCCTGCAGCGGCGGCATCACCAGTGGCGGGTTGCCCTGCCCGCTGATCACGATGGCGCTGTCGCTGTCGCTCTGCACGGCGGTCACCGTGGCGGAGCGATCGAGCCACGCATTCCACACCGACACGGTGCGCGTCTGCGAACTGACCAGGTTGCCCAGCGCGATCGTGGCCGGGTGGATCTGCACGCGGTTGTAGAAGTCCAGAAGGTAGCTGTTCGCGTGGGTTCCGCTGAGCGCGACCCCGTTGGCCTGCACGGGCCATGACGACGTAGGCACACCATTCGGCGCGCGACCGACGACGGCAGCATGCAGCGGCCAGTAGTCGACGGCATAGGTGCGCAGATCGGCGCTGACCGTTGGCGACTGCAGTCCGCCGAGGGGCGAGGTGATACGAGAGCCGGAAAGTGAGGCCATGGTCATGGGCCCGTGTAACGAATAGCCCAGCCGAGCGTGCCGCTGTGATCCATGGCGGTTGCGTACACACCATCCCGCGCCGCACTGTTTTTGCGATACCAGGGATAAGCTTTCCAGCGATCGGGACCCAGCGTGATGATGTCGCCAGCGGCCAGATTGTCGTTGCGCAGATACCGGGCATGACCCAAATCACCCACCATGCTGACCTTTGACGAGGGGCGCGCCACGCATGGCTGGATGGGCAACAACACCACCTCGCCGTTCCAGCTATTCGGTTGTCGGCTCAGCAGTGACGTGGCACCGGGCAGTGCATCGGCAGCGTTCGCCACGCCGCCCCCTGCACCGGCAGACCACGTGAGACCATCAAGACCGTGATGCAGGACGCCGGTCCAGAAATTGCTCGCTCCCGTCTGCCAGAACAGCGCGGGCGCCTGAAAATTATTCCAACCTCCCTGCGAGGTGCTCATGCTGATCCCAGTGACCTGGGAGCCGCGGCACAAGCTGGCTCCAAACCAGTTACCGGTGCCGGGCAAGCCTGCTGCGGGGCTACAGCCAAAGGCCAACCACTGGTGCCGATCAATCGCATAGTTGACGACCACGTACACCTCATCGGGTGCGGCGTGCACGTTGATCTCATAGGTCAGAGGAAACGCGAAGGGGTCTGCGGCCCATAACTGGCCCAGCGCGGCAGCAGGGGTCGCGGGAGACGCCAGCGTGTCGCTGCCGGCATTGCCCGTGCCACCCAACACCGTGAGGTAGCCCCCCACGACCTTGACCTGCATGTAGCAGGCACCTTTGCTGAGGATGGTTCCGCTCAGCGCCCAACCGTTGGCCGTGCAGGCGCTCTGCAACGCGGTGAGCAAGTCGGCCACGCTGGTGGCGGTACCGGCGACGTAGGCCATCAGTTGAGCCTCAAAGCAATGTAGTCGGTAAACCCGTTGCGGGAGACGTCCTGCAGCACGACGTAGGGGATGCCGTCGATGGTCAGGGTATTTTCCGTGGCGTTGTTAAATCCGCTGATCGAGTAAACGCCATCCAGCTCGCCGTAGATATTCGGGCCGGCGTCATTCAGCACGACCGGCAGGAGCTTGTAGTTGTTGTTGGTGTCGCGCAGCTGGGTGGCGGTAGCCAGGTAAGCGTTATTCCAAGGCCAGCTATCGATCTGTTTCCATGCGCCATCGACAAAGCGGATTTTGAAGTTGGCGCGGGTGCCCTTGTAAGGCATCGAGTGCGCGGTATCGCTGAAACGTGTCGCTGGCACACCATTGAGCATGCCGCCGACCGCCAGTGGATATGGGTATTGACCCGGCGTGGCATAGGGCAGAAATTTGCCGGCGTAGCCATGCTCGTAGGCCGGTGTGCCGACCTTCAGGCCGAACGCGATGCGCTGCGCATTCACAACGAGCCAGTAATCGATGCGATTGTTGTGCGCCGGCACGCCGCTCTCGACATAGCCCGGCTGGGTGATGAAGGTATTGCCGGCGGCATAGCCGGTGAAGGCGGCACAGCTGAGGTTGTAGTAATCAGCGCTGACGCTCTGGTACGCGCGAAAGCCAATGAAGATCTGCTCGGTGCCGGACAGACCGACACCTTGCAGAATCAGCTCACGGATCACCGTGTCGGTGGTATAGGGCGTCGGGTTGAGATAGCGCAGCGTGGTCCAGCCGTTGGCCTCAGCCAGGGCTTTGATCTTGAGCAGGAACTGCCAGTGGGCAACGCCTTCGCTGCCGGTGTTGTCGACAAAGCCGATCTCGTAGGCCATCAGTGATTCACCATGGTTTTCAGGGTGGTTTTATTGCGGCCGAGCACCTGCAGAATCACCTGCTCGCCCTCGCTGCTGTTGAGGTGGTCGCTGATCGCGTTAGGATCGAGCGTGGTGATCAGGCGCAGGTTCCGACCCGCACCGGCACCGTGCATGCCGCTTTTCTGGTTCATGTTGAAACTCGGGTCATTGCGCGCCGCAAAGCCCGCGGGGAAAGCCATGCCGCCGTTGACGTAACCGCCCTCGGCAAAGCCGGCATGTGATCGGTCGACCACCGCGGCCATGCCGCGCCGATTGAAGTCCTCGAGGAACGTGCGCGCACCAGGCTGTTTGACCACTTCCTGACGGTTCACAAACTCACCGCGGTGCACGGTGCCGGCCGGTTCATACTTGCCGCCATGGCCGGTGTAGCCGCCGTCGCTAAATCCGGCCGTGACTGATCGGATATTGCCGATGATGCCGACGCCCTCAGCGAACGCCTGCGCGATCAGCGGAATGTTCTGCGGCCAGCCCTTGGCCGCGGCTTGGCTGATATCCATGTACATGTTGACGCTGGCCTGCGCGATCGCCGCGGACTTGCTCAGCGCGAACGCGGCACGGTACGCCTTGCTCTGCTCGCCATAGCCCTGTTTGATCGCAACGGCGGCGGCATCCAGCGAGCTGGTGATGCCGAGCATCATCACCTGCTGGCGTGCGGTGTCGATCTTGGCCAGCTCGGTGGCATGCGCCGTGGCCAAGGCCTGCTCTTTGTCGGCGAACGCTTGGTCCGAATCGAGTGTGGCGGCGTGCCACTTATGCAGTGTGTCGAGCTGCTTTTTATATGCCTCCTCCAGCGCCTTGTGCTGCACGTCGAGCTTGTCCAGCTCGCCGAACGGGCCGCCGACGGTGGCATCCACGCCCTTATACTCGGGCAACTTGGGCAGGTTCTGATTGAGCACCAGCGCGGTGGTGTCGTGGTATTCCTGTGCAGTGATCGTGCCTTTTTTCAGCTCATCGTTCAGCTGCTTGAGCTGGGCCAGCGCCTTGCCGAAATCCACGCCGTTGACGTCTTTCAAACTGTCGCGCAGTTTGACGAATGCCTCGCGATCCCTGTCCGCGATGGTGTCCAGCGCGGCATCGCGCGCGGCGCCGTACAACTGAATCAGCGCGTCACGCTGCGCGTTGATCGCCACGACGTCGGCGCCCTTCTCGGTCTTGGCCTTGGCCGCGAGTTCGTTGGCCTTGGTGACTTCGTCGTTGTACGCGGCCCACACCTTGGCCACCGGGTCGAGCGCGCCCTGTTCGTCGCCCAGCCGCTTGATCAGATCGGCGTGCGCCGCCGCGGCTGCCTTCTGCTGCGCGGCGTCACTCTTGGCCTTGGGCTTCTTGTCGATATCGGCCATTAGCGTGTCGTACAGACCGCCGCTAAAATGGGCACTGCCATCGGCACCGACGACGCGCTGCACGCCGTTGAGCTTGGCGGTGTTCGGATCGGCGCCGGCCCACAGATCCTCAAAGTATTTATTCAGCTCCTTGATCTTTTCCTTTTGGCCATACGCCTTGTCGATGCTGGCCGCCAGGCGATCGAGGCCGGCGTCGGCGGTGACGGCTTTGTCGTTGAGCTGCGTACGCGTGGCAGCGGCGTCGGCATCCTGCTGAGCCTTGTCGATCTTGGCCTGCAGCGCCTTGAGCTCAGCCTCGTCGGCATCACTCCACGTGGCACGCGTGCCCGGCATCTTGGACAGGGCCGAATTGAGCAGCGGCGTAAGGCCCGTGCCGGCGCCGCCGATACGGGCGAGCGCACCACCGACGTTGTTGGTACCACCCTCCTGCGCGCTCATCTTTTTGCCGAGCAGCGCATACATGGTGGTTTGATCGTCGGCGGTGCCCAGCACCAGCGACGCGCCGATTTTCATCTGCTCCCACGCACCGCCAGCGGACTTCTTGACCTTGTCCCACATCGCCGCCAGACCGGACAGCTGAGCATCCATTTGCTCGATGCGTTCCTGCGCGGCACGGTGAAAGGCCTCGGCGGCCACGTCCATGGCTGCCTGCGTGTCGCCTTCTTCCTCCAGCGCCTTGATCTGGTCATAGATGCTGGTGGTGAGGAAGTGATATTGATCGTTAGCCTTGACCGCACTGGCGGCCGTGCCGTCAAACATCTTCAGCACTTCGGCCGTGGCTTTGTCGGCGCTCTGGCCGGTGAGCACGGCCATGTCGACCGCGACCTGCCCCATCGCAGCCAGCGCTTGACTGCCGACCTTGCCGCTGGCCACCAGCTGCGTGAGGACCGCACGCGAGGCGCTGAGGCTGCCATTGGCGGTGGTGATGCCGCTGGCCAGCTTGTCGATCTCCCCCGTGGTAGTGCCGGCATAGTTGCCGGTGGCGGCAATCGACTGGTTGAGCTTGTCGTTTTCCGTGGCTACCTGCTCGGCCGCGAGGACGAACGCACCGAGCGAGCCGACGACCGCACCGATCGCCAGACCCAGCGGACTGAACAGCACCGACATCAGGCCGGCCTGGCTGGCCAGCGTCATGCTGGTCTGCCCCAGCCGGCTCCACTGACCGGTCGACAGATCCTTGATCAACCGCCCCATTTCAATGCGGGTCTGCGCCGTGTTGAAGTTGAACGTGTGCATGGCGCTACCGGCGCCCGTGATGGCCACCCGGTTCTGGTCGATCACCGACTTAAAGCGCGTGTAATCGTCCAGCCCGACCACGCCCGCTTTGCGCATGGCGTTCAGCGACTGCTCTTGTGCGTCGAGCTTGGCCAGGGCCTTTAGGGTTGGATCAATCTGCGCCGCAAGCTTCGCCATCTCCGAGCGTTCGGCAGCGATGCCAGCCGCAGCACCACCGGTGCCGGCGGTGGTGGCCATGCGCGAACGGTAGGATGCGAGCGCTTCGCTCGCCCGCTTCGCAGCAGCCGTCTGATCGTCATAGCTCTGGATGGTGTTGCGTGCGGTTGCCGCGGCACGCTCGGCCTGCGATCGCGCCGACTCCTGCACCTGCGCCTGCGCGCTGGTGGCCTGCACCATCTTCTGAATGCGGGCGCTGGCTTGGTCCGCACTTTCGCCCACCGCATCGGCGGCGGCCTTGGCGCCGCCGATGCTGGTGGACAGGCCGTCCATGCCCTTGACGGCCTCCATCAGGTCCGCCCGGACACGCAATAGCAACTCGTAATCTTGGACGGCCATCGTGGGTGTTAATCCTTCAAGTGCGCGATGTAGTCAGTGGCTGCTTTGCCGCCGACATGGGCGGCCGCCATATCCGTGACGCGTGCCCGACGATCGCGACGCTCTTTACGAAGCGCCGCGTCGTAGAACAGCATCAGCTGCCGCTGGGTGTATCCGGTGAGGCTTCGCGCGTCGTGTCCGGCGGCGGTGAGGGTGGCGAAGATGTCAGCCCAGCGAGTTCGCGCACCTTTCGCAGCTTGACGCTGAGCAGGACGCGTCGCAGAAAAAAATCCGCGTTCACTCCCCACCACAGCATGTGCACCGTTTCGCCATCGTCGGCATTCAGACCGCGCACCCATGCCACCGGCTGATCGCAGGCAATCGCAATTAGCTCCATCACGCCGTCGGCGTTGGCGCCAAAGGCCGCCCGCAGCGAATCGAAATCGTGAAAATCGCGATTGAGCGCAATGCCGGTCATGGCATCGCTGAGCGCGGCGATCAGCGCAAAGTGCCGCAGGCTTTCCGCGAAGCTGTATTCACGCATCACCACCGCCTTGCCAGCGATGGTAGTGGTGCGATCCGGCAGCAGGATGGCGGCGTCCAGCGCGCCATCGGTGTTATCGGTCGGTGTAGTCATCAGGGCGCCACGGCCTGCGTGATCTGCGTGATGGCGCCGAACTGACCGAGCGCACCGGTGGACGGCTTGCTGCTGTCGAGCAAGATGCCGCCACTCACCTGCATACCGGTGACGTCGTTGCCGCTGCTGATCAGCGCCAGCTCTTGCAGCGGATCGGTGGCGACCTTGTACAGATCGACCAACACCGGCGCGTTGCCCTCGGCCAGGTTCAGGCCCTCATAGCGCACGGCCACGTTGGGCTGGGCGGCGGTGAACATGCCGACCGACTTGCGCGCGCCGTACGTATAGCCGGCCTTGAACGGCTGCGTATAGGTGCCGACACTGAGAAGACGGCAGCGACCAAAGCCGACATCCTCCACCACGTAGTCGGTGCCTTGCACCAATGTTTTCGGGGTCGCGGTGCTGTCCGTAATCACGACGCTGGCCACGCCCGGATTGGCGAGGTAGAAGACGTCGCCAGCGACCAAGCCCGCCGGCAAAGCTTCAGCTGCAGCGGTGCCGCCGGCCTGCACCTGCGTGGTGCCGAACAGGGACAGCGCCAGGTTGTCGGCGTCGATCTGGTTCACCGTCATGTCGAGCGTGGCGGTTTTCTTGGTCGGAAACGAACGCGTCTGCGAAATCTGGCCGCTATAGCTTTCGTTATGCTGCACCTTGTCCACGCTGAGCTTGATGCTCAGCGCGCTGACGTCGCCAATCCAGCGCCATTTGCCCAGCACGCCGGTGACGGCATCGCGTAAGGCAATGGAGACGCGGCCTTGGCCGTAGTAATAGGTTTCAGGATTGGGCATGGTCGTGCGCTCCGGTGGTCGTGTGCGGTTTGGTCAACGTGAGTTTCATGGGGTGCGCCCAAGCAGGCGCACCTGCTCGCTCTGCAAGGTGCGGATGGCGAAATCCACGAGGCGCTCGGGGCGGCGGCCGTGCTTGAGCATCTGGCCGACGCTCGGGCCGTACAAGCCCTGCAGCGGCAGACGCTTGGCGCCGCTGCGCTCGAATACCAGCAGCGCGCCGTTTTTGCCGCGCGCAATGAAGCTGCCCGCGTGGACGGTGGGCGCGGCGCCGCGCTTCATGGCGAATTTGGCACCCAGCATGGAGTCGCCGCGCAACGCGCCGCGGTAGCGAATGGCGGTGAAGTGGCGGCGGCTGCTGGTGGCGACCAGACCGCTGCCGGTGATCCGGCTCCACGTGGCGCCGAACTGGATGGCGTTGATGCCGCGCGCCTTGCCCACCAGGCTGATGCCATCACTGCTGACGCGCGTGTTGAGCCCATCGGCGATGCGGCCGGCGAGCAGGTTGTACTCGGCGCCGATATCGCGCTTCGCCTCGGTAGGCAGCTTGCGCTGGACGGTGCCGATCGCGCGTTTCTGTGCCAGCAGGATGCGCGCAGGGATCTGCTGCATGTCCTGCATAGCGTCCACTGCGCCGGTCAACTCCACGGCGAGGCGGGTGTAACGGCTCATCGGAAGTACCTCGCGACGACGCGCGCCTGCGCAGCGATCACCGCCGCACCTTCGGGCCGGTCGAGGATGGCGATATCAGCTACGTGCATCGCCGTGCATTGCAGGGCACCCAGCACCGCCGGCTGCTTGGCGAAATTCGCCACGCACACCTCGATATCTTCAATAACGCCGTGAATCTGCTGCTGCGCATCGTCCAGATCGGTGCCGACGATGCACTCCAGCAGGATAGTGAAATCACGCACTGGCTTGCCCGGGCGCTCGCGGTCCAGGCCGGGACCGACAATGGGCTCGCTATAGATCATCAGGCCGAGCGCCTCATCACTGCTGCGCTGGCTGTCGGTGGTCCAGATATGGGCGCCGAGGTCGGTGAGGTAGCCGTTGGTCACGCGGATGGTCGCGAGCTGCGCTTGTAGCGCGAGGATCAGCGACCAGGTGCGCGATGGCGCGGCGACGATGGCTGCACTCCGATGAAGATCAGCCATGCATCACCACCACCACGACGATGCCGTCGTCGCTGGCAATTTCTTCCGCCTTGCTGGTGCCGCCGCGCACAGTGAACGTGTCGCCGCGCTTGGGCTGCCACTCGGCTTTCAGCATGCCCAACACGCGCTTGTTGCCGACCACGCGACCGTACTGGCCCACGTCCTGCACGGCATCGTCAACAAACAGGGTCAGCGGTACCGGATCGGCTTCGCCACGCACGACGGTGCCAGGCTCGCCAAGTTCGGCAAGCAAATCACTGTGCATGGCGGCGAAGTCGCTCAGCATGGTTAGGCTGCCACCACGGTGCCGAGACCGGGTGCGATCAGCACGCGGGCGCTGGTATCGCCTGCGGCCGCGTCGGCCTCCACCACGATGCCGGCATTCGCCACGTCACCGGCGACACCGGCGCCCACGATGAAAGCCTTATCCGCCACCGACCAAGTGACGCGGGTACCTTCCGGTATCGCGGTGCCGGCTTTCTTTGGCAGGGTGAACACGCCGTTGGCCAGCATCGTGCCGGTGGCGCCGATGGCGATGTTGGTGGCGGCAACGGCAACCAACGCACCGGCGACAATGACGTCGTTGACGTTGATGGCAGCACCGCTGTGGTTCGTATGGTCAAGCGCTTCGCCAGGCTTGATGTATCGCGTGGTCATGGGTTCTGCTCCGAAACGTAAGAGAGGTGTGCCGTCGTGGCGCGGGGACCCGCGCCACCGCGTGGGCGACTACTTGCCCGGGTTCTTGTGGATACCGCGCCAGCCCACGGCGGCCACGCCGTAGCGGTGGGCGGCTTTCCACGCGATACCGTCACTGCGGAAATTCAGCTCCTGCTCCAGCGTCGGCGTCTGGATGCCGTCGAGGAACGCGACCTCGAACACGGCCTCGGTAGCGGAGTCGGCCAGCGCGTACCACGGATCCCCAGCCAGGCGCGGCGTATCGATGAGGTCCTTGAACTGGTTCTGCACCATGTTCGGGCGCTGCAACTTGTTCGGCGTGTCCGGGTCGTACTCAGCGCGATTAATCACGCGAGCGGAGCCCCCGAGCGCCAACGGGCCGAGCCAGATGGCCGGGGTGATATCGAGGAAGTCGTTACCGCCCGGATCCATCTGCCCGGCCATCGCCGTGCGTGCCGCATCGAAGCTCGCGACGCTCGGCACGCCGCCGGTCGCGGCGATGTTGCCGTGGTCGACATGAAACAGCGGCTTGCCGTCGTTCATCGTCGGGCCGTTGCCACCGTTCGCGGCGAACAGGCTGTAAACGTCTTTTTCGATGGTGCGGCCTGCGGCCTGCCCTAGCGCGCCGGATACACGGATCAGCGCACCGAGGTCATCATTGATCAACACTTCCGGCGTGATCTCCAGAATGCGGCCCTTGCGCTTGCCTTGGATGGTTTCCTTGGCGCCATCGCCCAGCACGCCGTTCTCATACTCGCCGCGTTCATTGGCCACTTTCAGATCGCTAAACGAGCTGAGGTGGTAACGGCTGTGCGGGCGGTAGTCGATCAGGGTGCCGATGGTGCAGAAGCGCATCCAGGTGAATGCCGAGGCGGAATAGCCGCCCAGCAGCGCCTTGTGCAGCACGTTCTCCAGCAACACCGGGAAATCGCTCGTGGTCTGACCGCCCGCGGCCAGCGCGCGCTGGGCAATTTCTTCGCGGCCCATGTGGCGGGTATTAGCGCCGCCGCGGACCAGCATCTGCTCGGCCATACTGATCAGCGACGCACTGCCGAACGGGTTGCCCTGTCGTGCGGCCACGGCCGCATCGCCATGGATCAGGCCATAGCGGGCCATCAGCAGCTGCTCCGCCGCGCCGCGCATTTTTTCGTTTTCGCTGGTGCCCATCTGAATGTGCATCGCGCTGCCCGCCGGCTCGGAGGCGCCGCCGAGGATCGGCAGCAAGCTCGCGCGGACGCTGTCGACGGTGGCCGAGGGATCCGCCAGCGCGGCGGTGTACAGCGCACTGACGCCCTCGCGGCGCATGTACGGTTCCAGCACGGCCTTGATTTCCTCGTTGCGGGTGCGCAACGCGGCGTGGACGTCGGCGACGGTCGCGGCAACGCCGCCGCCACCTTCGCCACCGTCCGCGCCGAGCTTGTTGCGGAAGCCCGCGGCAAACAGCTTGCGAAGTTTCATATCGTCGTCTCCAGATTCGGCCGTGGCGGCCGTGGTGAGTGCGGCCATCAGGGCCTGTTGACCGCTGGCGGATGCCAGCGCCTGTTCAAGGGATTGCGCATCGAAACCCGCCGGCATGCGCATGCGCGGCTTGGCCAGTTCGGGCAGCGCGGCCGGATGACGCGCGGCGGCGGCGACAGCGATCTGTTTGATGTGATCGGGCGCACCGGCCAGCAGCCGATGGACGCCAGCGGCACGGGCGCTCGCGTTCTTGTTGTCCGCCTCGTCGCCGAGGTCCGCGGTGGCGGCGACCAGCGCGTCGGCGAAGCCCTCGGCCACGGATTGCTCACCTGTGTAGTAGTGGTCCTGCCCATCCGACAGCAGCGCCAACATGTCGGCATTAGGCTTGCCGGTTTTGTTGGCGTAGGCGCCGGCCATCGCCTGGGCGTAGGTGTCGAGCACGTCGGCCATGACGCGCATGTCCTGCGCGTTGCCCTGCGCGACGCCCCACGGTGCGTGGATCATCAACAGCGAGGTGGCCGGCATCTGGATCTCATCGCCCGCCATCGCGATCAAGCTGGCGCTGGACATGGCCACGCCGTCAACGGTGACGACGACGCGGGCACGGTGCCGCTTGAGCGCGTTATAGATGGCGATGCCATCGCTCACGCTGCCGCCGTAGCTGTTGATCCGCACATTGATCTGCGTGGTGTTGGCCGGTAGTGCCTGCAGCTGCTGCACCACGCTCAGTGCAGTGACCGACTCGCCCCACCAGCTGTCGCCGATATCGCCATACACCAGCAGCTCGGCCTCGGTGGTGTTGGCGATCGGGCGCAGCACCATCAGCGGGCGGATCGTGGGCACGTTGCCATCGGCGGCGGCGAATGCCGGAGACGACAGGCGCGCGTGCGGCGAGCACGCCGCCATCAGGCCAGCAATGGCAAGCGAGAGGGAGTGTTTACGCATGAGCTGTGGCCTCGGGGTTGGCCGCTTGTTCCGGCGTGTCGTCGTCCGGCGGCGGCTGCTTTTTGTAGATGGGCTGTGCGGTGGGCGCGTCTTGCGTGACAATGCCGGCGGCCTTGAGGTCGCTTTGCCATTTGCCCTGACCGCGGATGACGTCGGCCGGGTTGCGGCCCTGCCGCTGCACGATCTCGGCGCCGCTGATGTAGCAGCGGTCTTCCTGCATCTGCCAGCCGGTGACCTCTTTAATCGGGTCGATCCACGGCATCACCGGCGGCATATACACAGCATGGCTTAGCTGGGCAAAGCTCATGCCCCTGACCGGTTTGATCAGGCCGCCGGCGAGACACGCGGCAACAAAGCGGCGGTACACCTCGCTGGTGCACTGATCAATAAACGCCTGACGAAGCACGCCATACGCGGCGTCTTGCTCGACCAGCTCCTGCCGCTGCGCGCTATAGGTGCCGTTGTAGTTTTTGCTGGCGCTGCTGTTGCTCACGTCGGTGCCGCATGCCACCGCGCGAATCTGGCCATCGCGCCAGGTCACCGCATTCGGGTTCGGGCGGTTGCTGTCGATGGTTTCGACCGACTCGCCCGGCAGCAGATCGTCAAAGATCATGCCCGGGGCAAAGTTCATGCTGCGCGGCTGGCCCGCTTTTTCGGGCTCGTAGCACTGTGCGTCACCTTTCTTGATGACGGCAGCCATGCTGGCCGCGATGCGCGCGGCGATGCGCTCGCTTTCTTCGTAGTCTTTGAGGTCATCGAGGCGAGCCAGCACGCTGGCGAACATGCTGACGCCACGGCGCTGGCCAATGCGGTCCACCAGCTTGATGTGGCCAACGCGATCGGTAGCCAGCCGCTTGAGCGTGGGCACGGCCACGAACGGATCGCCGGGGTGCTGCTTGTAAAACCAGTAGCCCTGCGGTTTGCCCCATGCATCAATTTCGATGCCTTGGATGATGTTCTTCTGACTGTCGTTGTAGTCGATCGGCAGCAGATCGGGCTCCAGCAGCTCCAGCGAAAACGGCACGCTGGTGCCGTGGCTGAGCTTGGGCACCGAGCCTTCAAGGTATTGCCACAGACCCTCGCCATCGCGAAACCAGGTGCGCGCCATCAGCTGTTCGGCACGGGCGCGGTTCAATTCGCCGGTGACTTCCGGCTGAAGGCTCCACTGCTGCCACAGCTCATCCAGCTGCTTGGCCAGATCCATCAGCACGTTGCCATCGGCATCACGCGGCTGCGGCTGCACACCGATGCCGGTGGGGCCGACCACGTTGCGCACCAGCGTGTTGAGAATGCCGCGACTCAGGTCGTGGTTGCGGTCGAGGTTGCGCGCCATGTCGCGCAGCTCCCGATGCGCCAGGCCGGCCACGTTGTTGCCGCTGCCAAAGTCACGCTGCCGCTTGCGCAGGCGCGAACGGTTCACCGCGTCGTAAGCGTTGCCATACGCTTGAGCGCGCAGGCGGTTATGTGCGCGACTGGCCGCCCACGATGGAGACAGCGCGAAAATCGCGCGCTCGATGAGTGCCGGTTTTTTCGCCGCGCTCATCGGCCGCGCAACGGATCATCGCCCTCGCCGCCCGCGGGCGCCATGGGCATGCCGGAAAGGTTGGCCAGCGAGACGCCGGCCCGTCCACCACCGCGTGACTCAGCGGCAGCCTTGCGCTCCCATTCACGGCGTCCCGCTTGCACCATGGCCAGATCGGCGCGGGTTAGCTCCCGGTCGCCCCAGCGGAATTTTTGACCGCGAAGAATCGCCGACTCGGCGGCGAGGTAACTGGCAAGCATGTCGGAAGCGGTGGACATGCTCGCAAGCATCGCGGACATCGTGTGCCATGGTTACCGGAAAGCTGGCACACTTTGATTCGCACATTAATTAGTCAGACGGCCAAAAGCATGAAGGTTCTGGACAAACTCGAGCTCATCGATCGCATCGGCAGAGAGCTGCAAAGCCGAATGTCGTACGGCGAAATTGACACCTACTTACGAGCCCACGGCGTTGACACTAAGAAGCCAACCTCGGGGGTGAACAGTAAGTGGGTCTACACCAAGGAACTACTCTCTGATGAAAAAGATCCGCTCGTTGTGCGGATAGCCGATGAACTTGAGCTCTCCCATAACTACACCGTCGCGGATTCAAGTACGACACTAGAGGCCACGTTTTGGGAGCCTTTCCATTTCAAGCTGTTCCTCAGCCACCTGTCTAGCTTCAAAAAGACGACCGGCCTGCTGCAGGCGGCGTTACGCAACTACGGAGTCTCAGCGTTCGTTGCACACGTTGACATTGAGCCTACCAAAGAGTGGTTGGACGAGATCGAGGCAGGGCTCTACTCCATGGATGCCTTGGCTGCAATCCTCATGCCCGGATTCAAAGAGAGCAATTGGACAGATCAAGAAGTTGGAGTTGCCGTTGGTCGCGGTGTGCTGGTCATTCCTATCATCCGAGGACTGAACCCATATGGGTTCATTTCCAAGTACCAAGGCCTTCAGGCTGAGGGTAAGACGGTAACGAGCGTTGCCGAGAGCATCTTTCGAGTCCTGGTTTCGTCGCCAAAGACCCGCTCACGCATGTTGTCCTGTCTCATTGACACAACAATCCGAGCAGCTTCCGCAGACGAAGCGCTAGAAAAGCTAAAGTACATCGCTTCCGTCGAAAGCATGCCAATCGCATACTTAGAAAAACTACGAGATAGCGCCACGTCCTCGGTGGCTCTTTCGTCGGGAGATCCGCTTAAGCAACTAAACGACCTTCTGTCGAAGCACAAACTCAATCCCGTCGAGACCAACCAGACACCCGAACCATTTGACGACGATGACATTCCGTTTTAGCCGTTGGATCAGCCTATCAAGTTTTCTTCGTTGGCCGGCTGGAATCCTCGAGGTCGTTTAAAAATCTTCTGAGCTGATTCCACGAGTGCGTTGCATGGCCCGGAGAATATTCGGCATAAGGGTACGTCTAGCTCTGCTCACGAGAAGGACGAGAGCTGATAAAGTCGGCGGACGACTTTTTGGCGATAGAACTTGGGGGCGGGAAGTGCCGAACAAATGGTTTTCTAATAGGGGGCAAGTCTTACAGTGGTTGACCGCAGCGGCTTCTCTCGCTCTTTCAGCCATCTCAAAAGTGGCGAACGCTCTACCTTGGATGGTCCCGGCCCTATTAGGAGTCGCGGTCGGAATGGCCATTAGCCTCGCGGTCCAATGGAGCCGCCAGCGGCGAAGGAAGAACCCGCTTGTGATCGAGAAGACCCAGTTTGTAACTGACGACCGCGCTGAGATTTCATTCAAACGAAAACTTCGCATTACGGTGCGTAACGCAAGCGACGATACCATCATCGTAGGTCCGAAAACGAGGTGGATTGAGGGGGATCTGCATGTCGACACGGTCGAGGAACATTACTGGCAATTGGAGGGTCCCCGTGGCCAGCGCAATGATGATTGGCGCAAGGAAGCCAACCGCGTCGAGATCGCCCCAGGACAATACGCCAGAACCTGGATTGGCTTGCCTGTTAGTGCGGTCCAGAGCGAAGTGGAGCGCTTAGTGAAAAGCGGTAAGGCTGGTGCCATTTCGGTCCAGACAGGGGCTATCGGAGTCCTTCAGATCAATATCAAGGGCGCTTAACTACGTGCGAAGACCTGGCCGGTCCCGTTGCTCTCGGATTGAAGGAATCGCACTAAATGCGGAACGTCTACTCAAGTAGACGATAGAACGTCCGCCGACTGATGCTGAAATCCTTGAGGATCTTCTTGATTGGCTGGCCAGCGTTGCGCGCTGCGAGGATGGCTTCGACGTTGCGCCGCATATAGGGTTGCGGAATATACAGCTCATCCCCTCCGTACCGCTGCTGCAGGTGGCGCACGACAGGTGCCGCGTACCGACTTGCCTCATCGAAATCCAGGCCCAGCGATTCCTGCAGCGCGACGGCCAGCTCGTCTTGCAGCGCTTCGGCGACATTGAATTGCCTGGTCACCGGCGGCTCAACCAATCAGAAGATGCGAAAGGGTTATTGCTACCGCGCACAGGAAGTCCGGACACCGAACTTTCGCGAGGTTCAAGCCGCGTTTGGTCGGTTGCACTATTCAGGCCCTTATCAGGCCCCTCTTTTTGAGCAAGACGAGCCTCGCGCGTATCCCAGTCCAACTTTGTCAGACGGTGCAAGCGCAATTCAGGATGATGGGCAGCGGCGTACGCATACACCCACGTGTCGAGCGGTTCGTTGCGAGGGCCACCGCGCTTCTCGAATCGGTTTTTGCTCGGGTTGTAGGTTTCCGATACCAGGCCAGCGAAGTATTCCGACGGCAGATCCTCGCTGAGGTGCACCAGGCGCGCATCGGCCGGCTTTTCCGCATCCGTGCTTAGGCGGCTGTAGAGCAAGTGTTTCACTGCCACGGTGCCAACGTGATAGATGGTGACGCCGCGCTTATCGTATTGGCCGCGCCAGTTGACGTCGTGAAGCTTGCCTTTGCTGAGCACCGGCGCATTGTTGTTGACAGCACCAAAGATGACCATCGGCCGGCGGATGCGACGCGATCGGGCGAAATGCTTGACTGCCTCCGTACGGTGACCACCGCCATCGATTGCAGTGGCTTCCACACGCAGCACACCGCCGCCGGCATGCTCCATCGGACGGTTAAGCAGATCGGTGAGGTCATCCCACACCTTGTCCTCGGCCGGATCGCCGGGCAGCTCGATGTAGTCGAGCGTCCAGCTGGCCAAGCCCCGGCCCCAACCGATGATGTGAACCGCCAGGCGGTTGTCCTGCGTATCGACGCCGGCGGTGATGGCGAGCACGCCGAGCTGCGCGCTACGCAGTCGATAGGTTTCTGCGCGATCGGCGATGGCGTTGTGCTTGACCGCACGCATCGCCGGATCCTCCCAGGCTTCGGCCAGGCGGTCGTTGACGAAGGTCTTGAGCTTGGCCGGATCGTTCTGCGCATCGCGCCACATGTTGGCCAGGTCCAGCCACCGAGGACCAAGGCCGATGGAGTAGTACAGGCAATTCAGTGTGTAGCCCCGCACCTTGCGCTCGGGGTACGTGGGCACCCAGCGGCCGGCGGCGATCATGGCGGTCTTGTGGTGCTCGTCGATGCACACGCCGCACTCGCGACAGACATACCAGCACTGGCGGCCATCCGGCGCCCAATGCAGACCGCTCCACTCGAACGGCTGCTCATGCCCGCAGTCAGGACAGGCCACGTGGTAAAAGCGCTGGTCGCTGATTTCCCATTTCGCATCGATACGACTGATGCCCTTGATGCCGGGCGTGCCGATGTAGAGGCGCTTGTACGTAGCAGGGAACGCAGAGGTGCGGCCGTCGAGCATGGCCGCCGGATCGTCGCCGCTGGTGAGGTTCGCCGCGAAGTCATCGAACTCGTCGACGATCAGCGTGCGCACGCTGGTGGACTTCAGACGGCTCGGGCTGCCGGCGTGTTCGAGGTAGAGCTGACCGCCGGCGAAGTCTTTGAAGGTGCGCGTGTTGCTACTGTCTCGGCTGGCCACGCTGGTGAGCGCGCGCTGCGCCGCCGGCGTTTCCTCGAGCATCGGGTTGAGCTTCTGCGCCACCCACTTGTTCATGCTCACCTCGCCGGGCAGGCAGACCATGATCGGACCCGGGTTGTGGTCCATGGTGTAGCCCAGCACGTTGATCGCGGTCTCGGTCTTGCCGTCCTGAATCGGGAACTTGAGCACCGCCTCCTGCACCGAGCTGCGCGCGCTCATGCAGTCCATCGGTTCGCGCAGCGGCGGGTTGCGGTGCGTACGCCACCGGCCCGGCTCCGCGCTGCCCTTGCTGGACAGGAAGCGCTCCGCGTCCGCCCATTGCGAGACGGTAAGCGGCTTGCGCGGTGCCAATGCGCGGGCGATAGCGGAAGCGATTCGAGGAACACTAGCAGCAGTCATATGAGCACATCGCTCAGATCGCTGCCCTTGTTTTTCATCCAACCATGCGTCATAGAATCAGCCAGACACTTGGCTTTGCTTTGGGGAACGTTGAAATGGCTACCGGATATTACAAGACGACCTGCCCGCACTGTGGGACTAAGAATGCCGGCTTTACTTCGCACGCTCAGAGAGAAATGGCGACAAGGAGCGGTGCAGAATTCAATGTCTTCATGACCTGCAATGCGTGCGCGGGCGCAATCATCGTAAAAGTCTCGGACCCCACTAGAGGTGTTGGGCCAATGGCCTACCAAAAAGACACCAACATGAGCGATGCAAGCCAGTTTTTCGTGCGCGATGTATACCCAAAAAGTGTCGAACCTGCTGCGCCCGCTGACACTCCAGCAGCTATAGCCAAGAGCTACGTTGAAGCCGAAGACAATCATCTTGCAAAGAGGTTCGAAACTTGCGCCATGCTCTGCAGAAAGGCTATGGACTTGGCCACGAAAACTCTTCGAGGAGATGTCGCCAAGTCTGAAAATCTCTACCAGCGCATCGAGGAGCTCAAAAAAATCGGGCTCATCACGAATGACATGGCGGCATGGGCACATGCGGTGCGACTTAATGGCAATGACTCCGTGCACGGTGACGATGAAATCAGCGAAGCTGAAGCCAAGGACCTCTTGAACTTCACTCAGACATTCTTGCTCTATGCATTCACGTTGCCGGCGATGGTCGGAAGACGACAAACGGGTGCAACTGGCTAGCGCAAAATTCATATAGCTCCCCGCTCGGCGATATTGGCGAACTGGCGCGAGGTTTCCTCCAAGGCGTGCTGGATTGCTTCTGCCAAGGTGGCGCGCGCTTGTGCCTCGTCGGTGATGGCGGCCAGTTGCGGGCCGAGTACATCGGGTAGGCTTTCCAGGCGAGTGCGCAGCGTGGCGGCGGCATGGGCCACGGCCACGGCAACTTCGTTGGCATCCATCAGCTTGCCGATGGCGACCTCGTAGGCACGCTTGGCCTCCATCGCGAGGTAGCGCTCGCGCACTGCGCGGGAGGCTTGGTAGGTGCTGCCAGCGCGATCCTGCGCAGGAGCCGGCTCAGTGACCGCACGTGCCGCCTCGTGCGCGGCACCGGCGGGTGCATCGGCGGCGTTGCCCTGCCCCGCCCCCTTGGACGCGCGCTCCGCGGCGTGGTGAGCGACAACACCGGACTTACTCGGGTCGGCTGTATCGCGCAGGCGCTGCTGGCTAGCGGCAACCTGCACGCGCTTGCTGTCGTCCGTGAGTACCAGGCGGCCAGCGTGGCGCAGCGCCGTGACCGCCGAGGGCTTGATGCCGAGGATGTTGGCGAAGCCAGCGAAGCTGGCGGTTTCAGGCAGGTTCAAAGGGATGGCTCCACTACCACTTCCCCTTTCAAGGCAAGCGAAAAAAAGAGAGGACGAGCGCACGCGTAGGTGTGTGCGGTATGCGGTGCGGTACGTCGTGCGGTATCAAATGGCGCAGCAGCGCGGCTGTGCGGCATGTGCGGATACACAGCGCACGCATGCAGGTGCGCGGGTGCGCGCGCAGATGTGCGCACGCCCGCACGTAGAGGGGATGCCGTACATGCCGCACAGCCTAGTGCCACAAGGGATAGATGCCGCACGCGATGCCGCACACCATGGCGCACATACCGCACAGAGGCAGGCAGTTCATCCCTGATCGTCAAGGCGACCGTGCAGTCGCGGCGGGCGCGGCGATCAGTCAAAGGACTCACCCTTGTAGACGCTGACCGAACGCTTGAAGGCGCTGATCTGATCGCCGAGCCAATTGGTCTCCGATTCACCCGGCGGCAGTTCGACACCGCGGAACAGCAATACGCCGTGAGGACCCTTGGCACCATCGGCGGCGGTGTATCGTTTCCGCCCAGCACGCACGTTGTGCTTGCGCTCCAGGGCATTGATCAGTCGAGGCATGGGCCCAGGCCGCTGCCCAGTACGCGCGCACCAGACCTTGTAGAGGTCGTACACGTCGGTACTGAGCGCCGGGCGCGGCTTGACCCCGTGGATATCGCCAGCGCAAAGCTCGTTATGGAAGCGGCTAGTGCTGTCCAGGCTGAGGTTGATGAGCTCGCCCTTCGCATCGGTGTAGGGCGGCAAGACGCCCGGACCAAAATCGCCGGTGTCGTGGTGCAGCAGGTAGTCATGCAACGCGGCGACGCCACCATGCGCGACCTCGTCCATCACTTCGCGGTAAAAGTCGGGGCCGAGCTTTGCTGGCGTCCAGATGACGGCGTGCCGGCGGTCGTCCTCTTCCAGCACCACTGGCATCGCTTCGTTCGACAGGAACACCACGTTCACGTGATTGCGCTCGTCGTACGCCGCCATGTTCTTCGGGTTGATGCGGATCCACTCGCCGGTGATGAACGCCTTAAGCTTGTTCTTGACGTGGTACAGATCGGAGCGCGCCACCACCTCGTCGGCGATCAGGAACAGCCGACGGCTGGCCCAATCGTTGAAGCGGTCCTCGATCGCTGTCTGGTCGATGACACGACCGTACTGACCGTAGATCGCCATGATCGCTTCGAAAAACATGTTTTTGCCGGTGCCCTGCGGACCATGCAGCACCAAGGTGGTTTTCATCTTGGCGCCAGGGTGCTGGATCGGATACGCGATCCAGTTGAGCACCCATTTGTAGAGGGTCTGCGGCGCACCATCGTCGCTGCACATGTAGCGCAGCAGCTCGAGCAGCTTCTCGCACCGGCCGGCCTTCGGCTCGGTGGGCCAGCCAGCCCACAGATTGCACTTGATCGCGGGATCGTCACCCGCCGGATCGAAGCCGACCTCACGCACGCGCACGATGTCGCGGTCGGGGTGCTCCGACCACGCGCGGTGAATCTCGCGGGATATGCACGCGTCGCGCATATCGCTGAGCGCCAGCAGGCAGTGCTCCTGCCGATCGAACACGGTGCCACCCTGCCCGTACACCAACGCGAAGCGCTCGAGCAGCTCGTCGATCGTCTCGATCGGGCTTAGGCCATCCTTCCCCTTCCCCCCTTTGGCGCGGGCACGCGGGCGCAAGACGGTGACGTTGCTCCACCCCAGCTCCGAGAGACGGCCCTCGACCTGCGTGCGCACCACGTGCAAACCTTCCGCGACGTGGAGATCGTTGAAATCGGACCGCTTGCGACCGTGATGCAGATAGCCCTCGCGGCGACCTGCCTCGTCAGCGAACACGGGGCGCATCCACGCACCGCTGACCTCAAGAGCCGACGCGCTGGCGCAGATGATGCCCGTGTTGTGGCGCTCGTGATCCTTGCCGCAGCACGGGCAGTGCTGCGGATTCACCGGCAGCAGCAGACTCGCCTTGCAATGTTTGCACTTAGCGAAAATGTCGTCATCCGCGCACAGCAGAATCTTGGCCAGCTTGTAGCGCTTGTGCAGTGCCACGGCGACCGGCGCCAGGTTGCCTGCGTCGAACGCGACGGCGACCGGCAGCCCAGTCGCTTCGTGCAACGTGGCGGCGGTGGCGTAGCCCTCGGCCATCAGCACGATCCACGACGGCGAACCGATCAGATGGAAATGGCCCTTCTTGGCGAGGCCGGCGGGCCAGAAGTCCTTATCACGGCCATTTATTTTGGACGGCCGAATGATCTGCAGGCCGTGAATCTTGCCGGCGGTGTCGAGCATCGGTACCGCGACAGCGCCGCTGGGTGAGAACCGCAGGCCGTGGGCCTGCACACCCTTGCGCGCGAGGTAATCCGAGTCGCCCGTCGGCGCGCACTGTGCCCACGTCTTTGTGGCTTGCTGCGCGGCGCGTTCGGCTTCGGCGGCGCGCATGCGATCGGCGCGCTTCTTGTCCTCAGCCATCCGGGCGCGCAGGCTCTCGCGCTGCTCGGCCGTGAATTCAGACTTGCGCAGTTCGATCTTCTGCGCGTTGTTGTTCTGGCCCTGCCAGATACCGAAGCTACCAACGATCAACAGGTCGCCGGAGTGACCCTGCAGCTCATGCAGCATGTACCAGCCGCGCCGCTCGCGATCGCCCTCGGTCCGGCAGCGCACCAGGCGCCCGATTTGCAGATCGTCCACGACCAGACCGGCACCGCGTAGCTGGTCGAGCACATCCCCGTAGTTGCCCGCGGCCATTCAGTTACTCTCAGCCGCGCTGTGTACACAGGAATCGCGGCCGTGCAACCCGCATGCGGGCCAGCCCAGGGAGGACCCAAGCCCGGCCAGCTGTGTCTCGTCGCCACGCGCGAGCATTTGCCCTACCTGATTCACGGGGAGCTGGGGCGAGGAGAAGCTCACGTCGACCCCTGCATCGCGCTGCGCAACTCGATCAGCACCGTCAGCAACGTCGGGCCACGGCCCCGCTTGTCCCTCGCCCAGGTGCCGCGCAAGTACGGCGAGCAATGCTTCAACATCAACTTGTCGGCATGGCTCTGCACCCACACGACGACGATGGACCGACACGGCATGACGTAGAGGCGTACGCCTGGCCCGCGCCACGCGCGATCGGTGATCACACCAGCCAGACGCGGCAACGACGAACCGCCACCACCAATGCAGGCGGAAGCACAGACGCCCACCGGCAGTTGCGGCGGGCGTGTCATGGGCAAAGCTTCAACGGCAGCTGCGGCTGGCGCGGTGTGTTCAACGCCTGCAGCTCGGCGCGCGCCTGCGCTACTTGTTCGGGCGTGACGCCGTGGGTCAATGCTCTGGAGATTTGCTCCACGGCGGCGAGCATCGCTGCTCGCTCGGAGGGTTTGAGCGGGCATGGTGTTAGCCGTGCGCGCGCGGTGCCCACCGACGCGCCTCCTGCTCTTGTGCGGTCAGGCAATCGACGCACAGCCGCGCGCCGAGCTGCTGACGCATGCCGCTGATCGGCTCGCCGCAATCCGGCCTCTCGCAGTGAGCCAGTCCCTGCGACGGCGCGCGGCGTGCCGCTAGCGCGTGGTCTATTTCTTCTTGCTGCCGCTTCTGTGCAACATCAATCACGTCCACGTACCGCCCCCTTGTTATGCGACCGTGGCCGCATCTGAATGACCTTGCCCTGCACTACTGGCCGCAGGAATCGCTTTGCCAGCCAATCCTTTGCAAGTTGCGTGGTGAGCTGTTCAACGGTGATGCCTTTGGCCTCGGCGATCCGCTCGAATTGGCGGTGCTCTGCTTCAGTTAAGGCGACGTCTATATCCGGCACATGCCCTCCTTCAGGCCCCGCAAAAGGGCCTTCAGGCAGCCTGCGTGTGGTCGTTAACCTGTGACTCGACACCAGCGACGCAAGCCATCAAGACCTCCCGGATGAAGGCCGCGCGCTGGCGATGGTTGAATCGAGCAACCGCATCAACCAAAGCCAGCTCCTCGTCGTTGAGGCGAACCTTGATCTCGCGATCGCGCACATGAGTGGGGTCGTCGTACATGACTCAATCACCTCGGTCTAAGGGCATGAAAAGAACAAAAGGCAACCCGCAATCCACTTCAGCCCGCCTCTTGCCAGGCAGCCGTCGCGGCCGCGCCAAACACATCGGGACGCAGGTCGTGGCGCGTCACTTGACCGCCGGTGACCTGCTCGATCGACAGGCATCGTTCGGCGGGCACCTTCCCGCGCTTGCGCCAGTCAGAGATCGAGGGCGAGCGGATCTTCAGAGCCGACGCGAGAGCATCCTGCGTACCCATCACTTCGCATGCTTTGTTGAGCGCGGCGTTTTTCATAGTGTTATTATTAGGGTATTCCTAATAATAAGTCAACAAGGCGAACCTAACAAAAAGTCGGGGATAATTTAGGCCATGCCTATTCATCCGCCAGCGCACGATCCGCAAGACTTTGCCTTGCGCTTAAAAGAGGCGATGACCGACGTCGGCCAGAACACTGGCCACGGCGCCGGAACGATTCTCGCCAAGCGTCATAAGGCCAGCACGGTCACCGCTAACGCGTGGCTCAACGGCACGCATATGCCGTCACCTGATCGCGTACGCGCTATGGCCGTCGACTACAGCGTACGGTTTGAATGGCTGTATTTCGGCCAGCAGCCCAAACGCGAAAACCCGCAGCACTCCGACGACGGCGCCCCTGTTCCACCGCTCGCTCTCACCCCGCGCGAGCTGGCCCTAGTGCGGAGCTACAGATCGGCGAATGAGGCCATGCAAGACCTAGTCGACAAGGCGTTAGAACCTGCGGCAAAGAACCGCGCAACCCGTAAAAAATAGCAGGTTGACCGTGTTTTATGGTTGAAACGGAAGTTTTTACGCGTCACTATCTGGCCCCTTCCAACAGGGTGGAACAGTGACCGTATGCACGAATCCGAAGATGCGCGACTAACGACCTACCGCCAAACACAGCCCAAGCCACCCCCTGGCCCAGCGGCTACCGACGTACCCGTACTCTCGCCGCGCGAGGTCGCCATGATCCTCAATTTTCGCGCCGCCGACGAAGTCACCCAGGCGCATGTGCGCACCCTTCTCCATGGCGCACCGGCGCCCATCGAAACACCGTGAAGCACCTTTCGGATCGCCGCCGCTCAGCGGGCTTGGGTCCAACAAGCGGGCACCGCTGGCGGCACGGTGGCGCTCGCCACGACGGCAAGCCATCCGACCTCCTGCGTCGTTTCATTGGTCATACCGACCGAAGTCTCGCACCGTAAACACGGCATAGCCTTCGTTTTACATCGAAGCATATTAGGTCGGACCTATTGACTGAAAGTTAGGTCGTACTTAATATTCCACTCCAGCCGCCCTACGCGGCTCTGGAGGGCACCATGATCGAGCGAGTCATTGCACACGAACCAGGCCGATTCACCCGCTGCCGCAACTGCAGCCAGGAGCCGCGCCACATCCGCGCCGCCGGACGCAGTAGCAAAGAGGCGGTGCAATTCATCGCCGCCGGCCAACGCCATACCCTCGAGTGCCGCTGCGGATCCCGCACCGCTCGCCACGAATCCCTCGGCGCCGCCGAACGCGAATGGGGTACCGATTACGCCCAGCTTTCACTGCCACTGCGCGCACCACGTCGCCGTCGCATCGGTGTCGCCGCATGAGCGCACAGCAGCTTCGCCAGTTGCAGGCCATCGGCAGCCATCAGCCAAAGCGCATCGGCCAACTTAAAGCCATCGAGCGTTCACAGGGCAACCCACCACCATCGCACCTGGTGTGGATCGCTCCACCGCGTAAGCGCCGATGGGTACGCATGGTCCTCGCCTTTCAGAGACTTATGGATTGCAGCGCCGAGGCCAGCTGGCGGCTGCATGACGGCGTGCCCGCCGTGTGGACATTGGTGGGCGTGATTGTGCTGACCGCCAGTGCTGCTGCAACCGTTTGCATCGCCGCCATGGCGTTCGGGTATCAGCCATGAACCAGAACCAGCCCAAACTCCCCCATGCATCCGCTGTCGGGAACCGTGCTGTTACCGAACTGATCATGCGCGGAGAAGTAAAACTCGCCAGAGAGTTGGCTGCCATCCATCGCGCCTACCTCACTCTGGTGCACGCGCTGCACGCTGAGAAGGAAGCACCTAACCAACGCCTGCAGGTCGCCGAGCGGCAAAAGCTGCATCAAGCGATGGACCTGCTGCGTGGTGGTGCCAAGCCATGACAGTCGCACTCACGCATCCAATGTTTTTTACAGGTGTGATGGTAAGCGCTCTCGCGCTGGTTTTGCACATCAGTATCCGCAACGAGGGCTGGCTTCCCATGTTCAGCCAGCTGCGCATCCGTCGCGCACTGATAGTTGGCTTGCTGGCATGGGGCCTAGCGGTACTGCTCACCCCTTAATGCAGAGCGCACTTGCCGAGACCCTAGACGCATGAGCAACAAAAACACCATCGAGGCCCGTAAGCATTCAGACGTCGTGGCCCGCATCACTGGGGAGCGCTTCTGCCACAGCGCCAACCACTGGACCAAATCGCCAACCACTCTGCGCAAGGGCCGACGAATCTGCCAACCCTGCCAGCTGCGCCTGAGCGCGCTGCAGAAGAAAAAATCCCGGAGTACCAACCCGTGAATGCTTCCGAACAAATGCACAAGCACGCCCAACTCGCCGTCCTGACAAGCATGAGCGCGCTCACCGCGATCGGCCACGTCGACCAGGCCCTGCTGAACGCCAGGCACGGCCGCATCGACAAGGCCGTTGTGCTCGATCTCGAAAAGGCCAAGGCCGCGCTGCAGCGTTCGATGCTGCACGCAGAGCAGACCCGCAGTCGTTTAGTTCGCAAGGCCAACACCTTGGATCAAGAAATGCGTGCCAACTCACGCGACACGGCGACGGAGGCCAGTGCAGGATGACCGCACACGCCGCCAACGATCCGACGATGAATCTGGAACAGGCCGCTGACTTTATGCACCTTGGTTACAAGGCCATGAAAGACCTGGTCGACAGCGGCGAAGTGCCCGCGCTGTCGCTCAATCAAAAGCTCACCATTCTGCTGCGCGAGGATCTGATTTCCTACGTGCGTGAACAGGGCCGCAAGCAAGCCGACAAGCGCAGGGCACGCAACCAACCGCCCAGCACAACCGTACCGGCGATAGCGCGCAGGCGCGGTGGCAAGCTGACCTTGCCCAACCTCGATGCTTACGAAGTCACCACATCTCCGCAGCGAGGTTAGATCCACGCAGATTCGCGTAGCGGGCCAGCTGGCTCATGCTCTTGTGTCCGGTGATTTTGGCGATTTGCATGTCAGACAGCTTCGTACGCTCAAATAACCGACTCGTGGCCTCATGCCGTAGGTCGTGAAAATGCAGGTCCACGCAGCCCGCCGCGCTGAATATCCGCGAGAACTGTCGCGACAGCAGCGACGATGCTTGCTTGATGCTCTTTCGATCGGTGGCTCCATCCCACCAAGGAAACAAGCGCTCGCTCGCGTCGCGATTTTTTAGCGCCAATTTGAGCCGTGCATGCAGCACTGTGGTGATTGGTACTTGGCGCTTGCTTCCATTCTTAGTTTTCTCGAGGAAGATGGTGCGCTTCTTAAGGTCGACTTGGCCCACCAACAGCGTGAACATTTCGCTCAGGCGCATCGCCGACTCGACCGACATGTCGAACAGAAGCACCAGTGAATCCTGGTGGTTTAATTCGAGCGCCCGCTGCCGGTCCCTTGGCTTGTCACCATTCATAATGCCGCGTATCGATTCTTCCTCGCCCTCCTCCAGGCGACGATCACGCAACGTGTCGGCTTTCTCTCGGCCCTCGATAACGGCGACCTCGGCAATATCCGCCGGCGTGTACGTCGCGTAACCTTTGGCTAGCGATCGCAACGGGTTAAAGGGCAGATCACCGTGTGCAGCCAGCCAGTCAAGGCAGCGCGCCAACGCGCCCACATGTTTGCGAATCGTCGATGGCGCCAGATTCTGCTGGCGTTTCATTGACGTGACCCAACCAGTTGCCCAAGTGAAAGTGATATTGGACAGCGAGACGTCTATCGGTAATCGCTGAAGCACGATGCGCAGTAGTCCCGCATCATCCGGTGCCGTGTGCTGATCTAAAAGATATCGCCGCACGCTGTCGCGCAGGCTCACCTGCACTTCGCGCTTCATGCCGAACTCCTCCGGCACTACATTGCGATCGAGCAACGCTTCGACCCGACGCACGTACTCGTCGCCCTCGGCCTCATCAGCAAAACTCACGTATAGCGGTTTGGGTAGCAAGCCTGCCCGTCTAATCGTGTAGTGCCAGGCACCATTCCTGAGTCGCTTCGTTGCCATGTAAAACTCGCGTCATCGGCTTTTACGGAAGATTACGCCAGTTTGCCACTCGAAGACGAGTGGCAAACGCCGGATTTTGGCCCTAAATCGCCGGATTGCGGGCAAAGAAAAAGGCGCCATAGGCGCCTAAGTCTTTGTTTGCAATGGAGGCCAAGGTCGGAATCGAACCGGCGTACGCGGCTTTGCAGGCCGCTGCATGACCACTCTGCCACCTGGCCATTGCTTGGTGTATCGCGATCGTGATGATCGCAGGTGCTTCAAAAAAACAAAACCCCGGTGAGCCGAGGCTTTGCTGAAAACTGGAGCGGGAAACGAGACTCGAACTCGCGACCCCGACCTTGGCAAGGTCGTGCTCTACCAACTGAGCTATTCCCGCATCTGAGCAGCGAATCATAGCAGAAGGGAGCGGCTTGTGAATAGCCAAAACACCGCCGCCGATCCCGTTTTTGCGCTGCCCCGGATCGGCTCCGCCTCTGCATGAAACGACAAAGCCCCGAACAAGTCGGGGCTTTGCTGAAAACTGGAGCGGGAAACGAGACTCGAACTCGCGACCCCGACCTTGGCAAGGTCGTGCTCTACCAACTGAGCTATTCCCGCATTGGAGCCGCGCATTCTAATACGTGAATGCAGATCGTCAAGCCCGGCTGTGATCAGAACCCTTCGCCGGGATCATGCATCGCCACCACGGGGCGGCGGCACCACCGTGTCGCCACGCAGGATCGGCCACGCAGCTCGCAGATAGTAAAAGCCGGACCAGATCGTGAGTATGCCGGCAATCACCAGCAGCACTTCGCCAATGTGATACAGGCGCAGCGCGGTGGCCTCCTTCTCGTGCTGCACGATCAGCACCACCAGCGCGACCATCTGCATGACGGTCTTGAGCTTGCCGATGAACGCGACCTTGATGGTGGCGCGCATGCCGATTTCGGCCATCCATTCCCGCAACGCCGACACGCTGATCTCGCGCCCAACGATCACCGCTGCCGTCACCGCCATCAGCACGCCGGACCAGCCACCGGAGGGATGCGATTCCACCAGCAGAAACAAGGTCACCGCCACCATCAACTTGTCGGCGACCGGGTCGAGAAATGCGCCGAACGCCGAGGTCAGGTTCATCCGCCTCGCCAGATAGCCATCCAGCCAGTCAGTGAAAGCTGCCAGTACAAACACGATCGCCGCCGTGATGTTGTGGCCCGGAAACGGCAGGTAGAACACCACCACCATGACCGGCAGCAAGCCAACACGAAACAGGGTCAGCCAGGTTGGCAGGTTGATGCGCATGATTCGTTCCAGGAAGTTGCCACAGTGTCGCATGCCATCGCGCGATGCATGAATGAAATCACCTCGCTTTGTTCAGGCATGCAGGCTGGCATAGATCCGCTCGGCCAATCCGCGATCGATGCCCTTGACCCGCATCAGTTCCTCGACGCCGGCGCCTTCCACGCCGGACAGCCCGCCAAATGCCTTGAGTAGTGCCGAACGCCGACGCGCGCCGATACCCGGCACGTCTTCCAGGACGCTGCGCTCGCGTGCTTTCTCACGCCGCTTGCGATGGCCGCTGATGGCGAAGCGATGAGCTTCATCGCGTACGGCGGCGACCAGATGCAGGGCGGGGGACGATGAGCCGGGATGCAGCTCGCGGCCCGGACTGCCCGCTGCCTCCCTGGCCAGCACCAGGGTTTCCTCGCCCGCGCGTCGTCCCGGCCCCTTCGCCACGCCGACGACCTCGATGCCGCTGACGCCGAGTTCCTTAAGCACCTCCAGCGCCTGTGCCACTTGCCCGCTGCCGCCATCGATCAGCAGCACATCAGGGCGTGCACCCTCGCCTTCGGCCAGCCTGCGGAAGCGCCGAGTCAGCGCCTGATACATCGCGGCGTAGTCATCGCCAGGCGTGATGCCGGTAATGTTGAAACGACGGTAATGAGATTTCTCCGGCCCCTCCGGCCCGAACACCACGCACGACGCGACGGTCGCCTCGCCCATCGTGTGACTGATGTCGAAACACTCGATACGGCGTGGCATCGTGGGCAGTTCAAGCACCTTCTGCAGATCATCGAAGCGCGCACCCAGCGTTTGCCGGCTGGCGAGTCGGGCGGTCAAGGAGGCTTGCGCATTGCGCTCAGCCATTTGCAGGAATTGCGCACGATCGCCACGCACACTCGACTTCAGTTCCACCGCATGGCCGGATTGCTGCGCCAGCAATTCGCCCAGGATATCCTGGTCGGCGAGCGGCTCGCCGAGAATCAGCTCGCGCGGTACGGGCCGATCCAGGTAGTACTGCGCGATGAATTGCGCCAGCACGTCGGCGGGTTCGGCATCCAGCGGCAGGCGCGGAAAGAAATCGCGCGTGCCGAGACTGATGCCATTGCGGAAAAACAACACGCTGACGCAGGCCATGCCCGATTCGATGCGGCAGGCGATTACGTCCATGTCCGCGTTGGCGCCTTGCACGTGGTGCTGCGCCTGCAGCTGGCGCAGTGCGGCTACCTGGTCGCGCAGGATCGCCGCGCGCTCGAACTGCAGCGACTTGCTGGCTTGCTCCATCGCCTCGCCCAACTCATCCAGCACCGCGTTGCTGCGTCCTTCGAGAAACATCTCCGCATGGCGTACGTCGTTGCGGTAATCCTCCACGCCAATCAGCCGCACGCACGGCGCGGTGCAGCGGCCGATCTGGTGCTGCAGGCATGGCCGTGAACGATTGCGGAAATAGCTGTCTTCGCACTGGCGCACCTTGAACAACTTCTGCATCAGGCTGAGGCTTTCGCGTACCGCATAGGTGCTCGGATATGGCCCGAAATAGCGCCCCGGTAGATTGCGTGCGCCGCGATGAAACGCCAGCCGCGGATAATCCTCGCCGCTGGACAGATAGATATACGGGTAGCTCTTGTCGTCGCGCAGCAGGATGTTGTAGCGCGGCTTGAGCGACTTGATCAGCTGCGATTCCAGCAGCAGCGCCTCGCCCTCGGTGCGCGTTACGGTGATCTCGACGCGGGCGATCTGCGCCACCATCGCAGCGATGCGCGGCTCCATCCGCGGCTTCAGGAAATAGCTGCCAACGCGCTTTTTGAGATTGCCGGCCTTGCCGACGTACAGCAATTCGCCAGCCGCATCGAAATGGCGATAAACGCCAGGCGAGCTGGTCAGGGTACGGACGAAAGATTTACCGTCGAAGGGATGCGGCTGGGTGGACTGCATGGAACGGAGTTTATCTCGTCGACGCCGCGAACGATCAGTGCATCGCGGCGGCGATTCTGGCGGCCAGCGCCTTGCGATCCAGCTGACCACTCTTGTCCCGGGCGAACCGCGGCGGTTTGCCGTTCCAGCACGGAATCACATGGACATGCAGATGAAAAACCGTCTGGCCGGCGGCAGCGCCGTTGTTCTGTTGCACGATCATGCCATCGGCACCCAGGGCAATGCGCTCCGCGCTGGCAACGCGCTTGACGACCAGCATGATCCGCGTCAGATCCGCCGGCGACATATCCAGGATATTGCGGGCCTGGGAGGTCTTGGAAATCACCAGTACGTGGCCGGGCGCTTTCTGATTGGTCGACAGAAAAGCCACGACCTCGGCGTCTTCGTAGACCTTATCTGCCGGCAGCTCGCCGCGGAGGATCTTGGCGAAAGGGTTCTGCGGGTCGTAGTGGCCATCCAGCTGCCGATCGACTGCTGGCGTGACGGATGTGGACGCCCCGGTTTGCGCAACAGCCGGAGCAGCAACCCATAGGAAGGCCGTGCAAGCCAGGCCCAGCATGAATTTCATTGTCGCTCCGTGATGAATGTCGGCCAGCAAGGGATTACGCGTGCTCAATCAGCCAGCGCTCGGCGCGCTCCAGATCGCCGAGGGTGTCGATGCCGGGCGGGAACGGTTCGGGAGTGAGGCGCACGGCAATCGCGTGGCCGTGTTCAAGCACGCGCAATTGTTCCAGCGATTCGGTCTGCTCCAGCGGCGTGCGTGGCAAGCCGGCGTAGCGCGCGAGAAACTCCGCCCGATAGGCGTAGATGCCAATGTGGCGCAGGAAGGGTGACCCCGATGGCAGCGCACGCCGGTCGGTGGCAAACGCATCGCGCGCCCATGGCAACGGGGCGCGGCTGAAATAAAGGGCGCGCCCGTTCACCCCACGCACCAGCTTCACGACGTTCGGATCAAACAACTCCTCGGCGTCGATGATCGGAGTCGCCAGCGTCGCCATCGGCGCGTTGTCGCCAGCCAGCGCCTGCGCCACGGCGCGAATCCCAGCGGCTGGCGCGAACGGCTCGTCACCCTGCAGGTTCACCACGATAGTGTCATCAGCCCAGCCGTAATGGGCCGCACATTCGGCAAGCCGGTCACTGCCCGAGGCGTGGTCGCTGCGGGTCATGCAGATGTCCACGCCGTCCTGCCCGGCCAGAGCATCAGCAATCCGCTGATCGTCCACGGCCACCACCACCTGGCTCGCGCCAGCCTGCAGTGCCCGTTGGGCTACTCGCACCACCATGGGTATGCCGCCGATTTCGCGCAATGGCTTCGCCGGCAGGCGGGTCGAGCCGTAGCGGGCGGGAATGGCGACGATGAATGGAAGCGTGGCGTTGGACATGGGCAATCTCGTGGCTCAGTGGCAAGCCTAGCGGCAACCATGCAACCGAGCGAGCGAATGATTCAATCGACGGACTGCAACGCAAAGCCACAGCGATTGGCCAGCTCGAGAAAGCCGGGGAAGGATGTGGCGACATGCCGGCAATCGTTGACCCGCACAGGGCCGGATGCCACCAGTCCGGCCACCGCAAAGCTCATGGCGATGCGGTGGTCGAGGTGGCTTTCGACTGTACCCGTGCCGATGCTGCCACCGTGGATGATCGCGCCGTCCGGGGTTTCCTCGATGGCTACGCCCAGCGCACGCAGGCCGCTGGCCATCGTCGCGATGCGATCGGACTCCTTCACTCGTAACTCCGCAGCGCCACGGATGACCGTAGTGCCGCTCGCCACGGCAGCGGCGATGAACAAGGCTGGAAACTCATCGATCATGTCCGGCACCAGCGCCTCGGGCAGCTCGACGCCATGCAGCGGCGCATGGCGCACGACGAGATCGCCCACGGGCTCGCCACCGCTTTCGCGAGGGTGCTCGACGACGATGTTCGCTCCCATCAGTCGCAGCGCCTGCAGCAATCCGGTGCGGCGCGGATTGAGGCCGACTGCCGGCAGGCGCAGTTCGGAGCCTGGCACGATGCTGGCGGCAACCAGGAAGAACGCCGCGGAGGAAAAGTCGGCCGGCACGTCGACATCGGTAGCGCGCAGCGCATGGCCGCCAGTCAGTTGGGCACGACCTGGCGCGAACGTTATCGGCCAGCCGAAAGCCGCGAGCATGCGCTCGGTGTAATCGCGGGTCGGGTGCGGTTCGATGATCTCCGTTTCACCGACCGCGTACAGGCCCGCCAGTAACACGGCGGATTTCACCTGGGCACTGGCGACCGGCAACTCGTAACGGATGCCTTGCAACGACTGTCCGCCACGTACGTGTAACGGCGGCAGTCCATCGGGTGTGTCGATGTGAGCGCCCATCTGGGTCAACGGATCCGTCACCCGGCGCATTGGCCGTTTCGACAGCGAGGCGTCGCCGACCAGGGTGCTGTCGAACGCCTGCCCCGCCAGCAATCCGGTCAGCAGGCGCATGCCGGTGCCGGCATTGCCGCAGTCCAGCGATTGCGCTGAGCCACGCAGGCCGTGCAAGCCGACGCCATGCACGTATCGCTCACCCGCCGAGGGTGTCTCGATGCGCACGCCGAGCCGCGACATTACGGCGGCTGTGGCGCGGGTGTCTTCACCTTCGAGGAAACCGCGAATGCGCGAATCCCCTTCGGCAATGGCCGCCAGCATCAGCGCGCGATGTGAAACGGACTTGTCACCGGGCACCGGCACGCTGCCGTGCAAAGGCTGGCCCGGTTGGCTGCTCCAGTCGAGACGATTCAATCGAATTCCTTCAAAGTGTGACCAGTCAAGCTCAGGGCAACGCCACCGGATAGGACCCCAGCACCCGTATGGTCACCGCCGACTCGTCAATTTCCTTCACGGCAGACTGCAGCCCCGCGTCGTCGATATGGCCGGAGACATCGATGAAGAACGCGTACTGCCACTTGCCGGTGTGCGCCGGCCGCGATTCGATCCGATTCAGGCTGACGCCATGCTTGGCGAACGGGCTGAGCACATCGTAAAGCGCGCCCGGCTTGTCATTGACGGTGATCAGCAGCGATGTGCGATCGTTGCCTGACGGCGGAAACAGCGAACGGCCGATCACCAGGAAGCGCGTGGTGTTGTCGGCGCGATCCTCGATACCTTCCGCCACGGTCTTGAGTCCGTAGATCTTCCCGGCGGTTTCGCCGGCAATCGCCGCGCTATCGTCGGCATGCCGCGCCATCCTGGCCGCCTCGGCATTGCTGCCCACGGCGATGCATTCGACGCCCGGCAGGTTGATGCGCAGCCAGGTCTTGCATTGTTGCAGCGACTGCGCATGGGCATAGACGCGCTTGACGTCTTCGAGTTTTCCCAGCTGCGAATGCAGGCATTGGTGGACACGCAGTTCCACTTCGCCGCAGATCGTCGCCGCCGAGGTGAGGAACATGTCCAGCGTCACCTGGATCATGCCCTGGCCGGAGTTCTCCACCGGCACCACGCCGAAATCCGCATGGCCAGCGGCCACTTCCTGAAACACTTCCTCGATGCTGCCCAGTGGCAAGCCGTAGGCGGCATGGCCAAAATGCTTGCGCACAGCCTGCTCGCTGAACGTACCTTCCGGCCCGAGAAAGCCGATCTTCAGCGGGTCCTCCTGCGCCAGGCACGAGGACATGATCTCGCGGAACAACCGCACCATCTCGGTATCGGACAGCGGGCCGTCGTTGCGATCCACCACCATGCGCAGCACGTGTGCCTCGCGCTCCGGTCGGTAATAGTCGATCGCCGAAAGTCCCTCGCCTTTTACCTTGGCCACTTCCTGAGCGCGATTCGCCCGCTCGGAAATCAGCTGCTGGATCTGCCGGTCGATGCTGTCGATGCGCTCGCGCATTTCGCTCAGCGAGGTCTTCGGGTCACTCATACTGCTAGCCGCCTGGAAGTAAAGAAGTCCAAATGATGTACGTGTATCTTGCCTGAAAAGTGTCGCGGATGCTTGATCAGCCGTGCTGACGAGTGAACTCCCGCATGAATGACGTCAGCGCCTCGACAGCTTCCAGCGGCACCGCGTTGTACAGGGAGGCGCGCATGCCACCCAGCGCCTTGTGACCCTTCAACGCGAGCAGGCCGGCCGCTTCCGATTCCTTGAGGAAGGTGGCATCCAGTGCACTGTCGTGCAGGGTGAACGGGACATTCATGCGCGAGCGTGCGGACGGATCGATCGGGTTGCGGTAGTAGCCGTCCGATCCGTCGATCGCCTGATACAGCAGCTCGGCCTTGGCGCGATTGCGCTCCGCCATGACCGTGAGGCCGCCCAGCGCATTCAGCCACTGGAAGGTCAGACCTGCCAGATACCAGCCCCAGGTATTCGGGGTGTTGAGCATGGAGTCGTTCGCCGCCTGTTCGGCATAACGGAAGATCCGCGCCATCGGGCGGCTCGCCCGTTGCAGCAGGTCGCGACGGATGATCATCACCACCAGACCCGATGGACCGATGTTTTTCTGCGCACCGGCATAGATCAGCCCGTAGCGTGAGACATCCAGCGGACCAGACAGGATATTCGACGACATGTCCGCCACCAGCGGCGCGGTGCCGACATCCGGAATCTCATGAAACTCCACGCCGTGAATCGTCTCGTTCGGCGTGTAATGCACGTAGGCGGCATGCGGATCGAGCTGCCAGTTATCGCGGGCAGGCAGCCGCCGATAGTTATCGGCCTTGCCGCTGGCTGCCACGTTGACGCGCACGTACGGCGCTGCCTCACTGATCGCCTTCTCGCTCCAGTGACCACTGTCGATGTAATCGGCGCTGTCACCCTCGCCGGCCAGGTTCATCGGGATCTGCGCAAACTGCTGGGTGGCGCCGCCCTGCAGAAACAATACGGCGTAGTCAGCAGGAATCGCCAGCAGCGTGCGCAGGTCAGCTTCAGTCTGCGCGGCCATCTCGATGAAGCGCTTGCCGCGATGGGATTGCTCCATCACCGAGGCACCGCTGCCATTCCAGTCCAGCAATTCGCGCTGGGCGCGCTCGAGTACGACAGGCGGCAACGCCGCCGGACCGGCACTGAAATTCCAGACTCTGCTCACGTGCTATTGCATCCCGTCGAGGTGTTCCACGCATTATGGCGCGGCGCAGCATGGGGCGGTCAACTGCGCGCAAAATCTCTACTTTTGATCGTCATCCCCGCGAAGCAGGGACCTAGTGGCATCGAGTTCCCAAACAGCTCAAGGGCACTGGGTTCCTGCTCATCTCTTGCTCGTCATCCCTGCGAAGGCAGGGACCCAGTGGCCTCAGTTTCCCAAACAGCTCAAGGGCACTGGATTCCTGCTCTTCTTTTGCTCGTCATCCCTGCGAAGGCAGGGACCCAGTGGCCTCAGTTTCCCAAACAGCTCAAGGGCACTGGATTCCTGCTCTTCTTTTGCTCGTCATCCCTGCGAAGGCAGGGACCCAGCGGCCTCAGTTTCCCAAACAGCTCAAGGGCACTGGATTCCTGCTC